>ERZ1370068.8787-contig-7614_pt1 | contig 67284 bp, 95 predicted proteins | sample MGYA00561227_ERZ1370068 | MGnify/ENA primary metagenome ERZ1370068 (study PRJEB38410, sample SAMEA6850437) | metagenome | study: Metagenomic assessment of the ecological functions of the soil: analysis of the soil microbiota associated with the... | reverse complement strand
TGCCATGTATTGCGCTTCACCACCCTGCGCACGTTCGAGTTCGTCAACTACCTGAACAACATGGTGTACGTGCACAAGGCCGGCCCGGTGTGGCTGATCGGCTGGGGGCACCCGACGATGGACGCCGAGGCCATCTACGTGCCGCTCTTCAAGTCGCCGCAACATCTTCGTCGAACTGGCTCAACGAGGACTTCAACGGGATGGTGGAGCAGGCGCAGTCGAGATGGACGAGAAGAAGCGCCTCGCCCAGTACCAGCGGATCAACAAGCTGTGGATCGAGGAGGTCCCCGCGATCCCGCTCTACCAGCAGATCGATCTCTACGGCGCCAACAAGCGTCTGGTCTGGAAGGCGCGCAGCGACGAGTTGATCCGCGCCTCCGACATGGCGCTGCGGACGGGAAGTAGGGGACACATTCCGCACTCATCTCGAGGAGAGCCCATGCTCCGGTATCCTCACGCTCGTCCTGGTGCTTCACCGCCGCGGCCGCGCCCGCCGCCGCCCAGCAGTATCCCGACCGGGCCCGATCACCATCCTGACCGGCTATCCTGCCGGCGGATGGTGGACATCGTGTCGCGCGCTCGCGAGCCACTCAAAAAGAAATTTCCGAAGGGTATCGCCATCGTCGCGCGGCCCGGCGCCGGCGGCGCCGCTGGCGGTGCTCCGAGGCCTGGTCCGGGCCGAAGCCCGACGGCTACACCGTCATCATGGCGCCGCTCGCCACTCCTCAAGTCGTTTCACCGCAGCTTCAACGACCTGCCGTACAAGACGCCGGACGACTACGAGGCCGTCAATGGCAGTGACGTGGTCTCGTTCTATTCCCTCATCGCCGGCGAAGGCGGATCGCCGTGGAGAAGACCATCCAGGAGATGATGTTGCCCGCGGCAAGGCCAGCCCGGGCAAGCTTCGCGCGTCGGGTCCCCGGGGAAAGGGGCGCCCAGAGCCACCTGAACCGCGAGGATGGCACCGGCGCCTGTGCCGGCGTCAATTTCACCCATGTCCCGTTCGCGGGCTGGGGGAAACGAGCCCGGCCCTGCTGGGCGCAGGCAACAATGCGGGCGTCTCGGCTCAGCCCGGCGAGGTCGGGCCACGCTGGTGGAGGGCCAGAAGCTCCGCGTGCTCCTGACCTTCCAGCCCAAGCGCCTCAGGTTCCTTCCCCGACGCGCCTTCCGCGAGAAGGGTAACCTGGGCTGAGGACGCCACCAGCGCCACCATGTTCATGATCGTCGCGCCCATGGGCACGCCCGGCCCCGCGCGCTCGAGTACCACCGCGACTCAGCGGTCCGCGCCGCGATGGAGGATCACGCGGTTCGTCAATACCATCAAGCAGCGGGTCATCTGGGATCGACTACCGCGCGCGGGGGACCAGCTCAAAGGCGGATCCGTGGAAGGAGTACGCGTACCACACCGAGATCCTCACGCGCCTCGGATGCTGAAGAAGCAGCAGCTCGATGATCGAGCGGGTACTGCCCTGGCGCCTCGCGGCGAGCGGCGTCTACGGCGAATGCCTGATGCTCCCGCTGGCACCACCGCCCGGCCGGGGCGGGCTCCTATCCGCTCGCCGTTCGGCTCTTCGGTGCCGCGGTCGCGCTCGCCTGGGTGGTGGCGGCGCTGCGGCTGGCGCTGGCGCGCCACCGGCGCGCGCGCGCCGAAACACGCCTGCCGATGCCCTGCGCGAACCCCATATCGAACCGACGACCCGTCGGCGGGCCGGCGCGTCGCGATCACGGCGGGCCTCCTCGTGCCGTTCGCTGGCTGTTGCCGCTGGCGGGCTATCCCATCGCGGCCTTCCTCTTCGTGGCGCTGCTGCTGCGAGGGCTGGGGGCCCGCTGGGCGTCGCCCGCCGTCCTATCGCGGCCGTCACCGCGGCGACCTCCACTACGCGTTCGGCACGGTGCTCGGCGTCCGCTCCGCCGGGGCCTGGCTGATGGGTCCCATCGACGGGCTGATCTCGCGGCTTCGGATCGCGCTGCAGCTGGGCAATGCTCGCCGCCTGCTTCGTCGGCGTGCTCATCGGGCACCATCGTTCGGCATCGCTTCCCGGCATCGGGCCGGTGGGCACCATCGGCGCTGCTCTGCCCTCGACCTTCGCGATGCAGCCGGCCACCGCCAATCATCATGCTCGCCGGCATCTACTACGGCGCGATGTACGGCGGCTCTACCACCTCGATCCTGGTGAATCTGCCCGGCGAGGCGGCCTCCGTGGTCACCGCAGCTGGACGGCTATCAGATGACCAGCGCGGGCGCGCCGGCGCCGCGCTCCGCGTGTACCGCGGTGGGCTCCGTTCGTCGCCGGCAACCCTGGGCGTAGTGGGCATCGTGCCGCCGCCGCCTGGCTCGCGACCAGGCGCTGCGCTTCGGCCCGCCGGAGTAGTTCGCCATGGCCGCGGCGGGCCTGATGCTGCTCGGCGCCTCGAGCGGCGGCTCGCGTGATGCACGGCCTCCTCATGGTCGCCATCGGCGTCGCGCCGGCGGACTGGTCGGCATGGAGCCGATCTCGGCGGTCCGGCGCTTCACGCTTCGATCCACCCGTCTCCCAGGGCATCGAGCTGGTGCCGGTGATCGCGGTGGACTCTTCGGCGTCGGCGAGGTGCTGCTCGATCGCCGAGTCCGGCCTTCGCCGCGCCAAGATCCCTGTCGGTGAAGCTCGGGATCTGGCCTGACCACTGCGCCGAGTGGCGGCGGTCGGACGCTCTCATGCGCGGGGCTCCGTATCGGCTTCGTCGCGCGGCCTCGTGCCCGGCCCGGCCAGCGTAAGCTCGCGACCTTCATCTCTATGCGCCTCGAGCGGCGCGTGTCCGAAGCATCCGAGGAGTTCGGCAAGGGGGCCATCGAGGTGGCGGGACCCGAGGCCGCCAGCAACGGCGCCACCGCGGGCGCCATGGTTCCCTGCCTCTCGCTCGGCTATCCCATTCTGCGCCGCCACCGCCATCCTTCTCGGCGCGCTGGTCATCTCACCGGTATTCAGCTCGGCCCGCTCCTGATCAGCCAGCGGCCGAGGTATCCTGGGGCGTGGTGGCCAGCCATGTGCGTGGGCAACGCCATCCTCCTCGTCCTCAACCTGCCGCTGGTGGATTTCACCGTGAGCACGTTGCGGCTGCCCCAGCACATGCTCGCCACCCTGTCTGCTCCTTGTGCCTGGTGGGGGCCTATAGCCTGAACAATAGCCAGCCTCGACCTCTGGGCGCTCGATCGTCTTCGGGGTCTTCGGCTGCGGACCGCGCAAGCTCGCCATCGACCCGTCGCCGCTCGTGAAGTCGCGCTCGTGCTGGGGCCCATCATGGAAAAGACCCCGCGCCCGGCGCTCTTCATGATGGGCGGGGCGATATCCTGTCGCTGGTGGGGCGTCCCCTGACGGCCACGCTCCCCGCTCCTGGGCACCCCCTCGCCCTCGTCGGTCCGCGCTGCTGGCCCGGCTCCTGCGCTGCCGTCGCGCTGAGCCACATGGAGATTGCGCGATGAAGAACGTGGAGATGAAGGTGAACGGCGACATCCTCACCATCACCGTGGACCTCTCGAAGGAGTTCGGCCCCTCCGCGTCGGAAGACGATCATCCATGCTTCGACGGAGGGGAACGTCAGCGTGCCGGAGCGGGAAGCGAAGGTGGGGCTGAACGTCTACCGGAAGAAGCGCAGCTCGCGCGGCTTCCTGCGTCCCGGGCGGCGACGACGGAGTCTGACGGGCAGACGACGATCGCGCGTCCGGATGCCGACGCCCGGGCGCGCCTTCACGTGGCGAATCTCCCCCACGGTGACGAAGGGCCTTCGCCCATGCTCCGCCACCAGCTCCCGTTTCCCGGTGCAGGGCCCGCCCCAACTCCGCAGCGCGGCGGTCGGGGCCGCCGCCGGGCAGATGCCGCGCGCGCTCACGTCGATGAGATGCTCCCCACGATGACGCTCGTCGGGAAGTCCAGAGGCGGCCCGACCAGTTGGCGGCCAGGCGGGGATCGCGGCGGCGTTCGTCCATGGGAACTCCGCTGCTACCACACCACGCCTGAGTCGCCAGCGGAAGGCCGGGCCGCGGGCGCGCGGCTGCGGTACACCCTCACGCCGGGGCGATCGCGGGACCGTGGTCGCCCGCCGGCGGCCCCGCACTGCGCCAACGAGGAGGAGATGCCATGAGCGATACCGCGCAGCGCTTCAGCGCCAGCCTGGCCAAGGACGCGGTGTACACGTTCCCGGGACTGCGCAGCTTCATGGAATACCGCGACCTGGGTATCGCCGACGCCACCACGGGCTGTTCCGCGCCCACGTGGTCCGGATCAACGAAGGAGGCCGCCGGCGACCACGACCTCCACACCACCGGGCTCCACCGCCATCTCTGCGACTTCCAGATGTTCTACGCGCTCAAGGGATGGATCCGGTTCATCTACGACGATGCAGGGAGCACCGCTGGGCCGGGCGATTGCGTGCTCCGTGCCGGCGGGCATCGTGCACAACGAGCTGGACTGCTCCGACGACCTCGAGCTGCTGGAGATCTACTCGCCCGCCGTGCACCAGACGGTCAAGGTGGAGACACGTGACCACTCGCGGCCGCGGCCCGATAGGCGGCCGCGATGGCCCGACTGCCCGATCCGCTCGACACGCTGTCCCCTGACGCCAAGCGCGTCTACGACAAGATCAGCGCCAAGCGCGGCGCGATCCGGGGCCCTTCGCTCCCCTCTCATGCACCACCCGGCCCTGGCCGAGCGCGTGGGGATCTCGGCGAGCCCTCCCGCTTCGACTCGTCGCTCCCCGGCGACATCCGCGAGCTGGCCGTTCTCATCACCCGCCCGCGCGGTCAGCCAGACCTCATCGAGTGGTACGCTCATGCCAAGATCGCGCGACGGAGAAGCTGCCCGACGACGTGATCGAGCGGGTGCGGACCCGCGGCGATCTCGCCGCGCTGCCCGCGCGCTATCTCCAAGCCCGCCCAGGTGGTCCAGCATGTCCTCGCCTTCGAATCCATTCCCAGGCGCTCCAGGACGAGGTCCAGCGCGAGCTGGCATGAGCGGGCTCATGGAGCTGGTGGTGCTGCTGGGCCACTACCGCCTGATCGCGGGCGTGCTCTTCGCCTTCGACACCCCGCTGCCGCCGGGCGAGCCGCAGCCGTTCGCGTGACAGGGGCTGACGGTGGCGGAGCGCGACCGCATCGCCGAGTTCAAGGAAGTGGCCGAGATCATGCCCGACGACCCGGTGGTCCGGTTCGGCCTGGCGGGCGCCTACCTCGAGGCCGGACAGGCGGAGAGCGCCGTCCTCGAGTACGAGGAGACCGATCCGGCTCAAGCCGGACTACTCGGCCGCCCATCGCGGGCTCGGCCGGGCGCTGGAGCGCGCGGCACGCACCGAGGCGGCGCAGGCCGCGTACCGCAAGGAGCCGAGGTGGCCACTGCAGACCGGCGACCTCCAGACGAAGAAGGAGATCGAGGTGTTCCTCCGCCGTCTCGATTGAGCCGACCGGCGTGATCATCCGGCGCAGCCTCCAGATCGGCTCTTCTGCTTCGCCGGCCTCGCGGTGGCAGGAATGACCGCGTGGGGCGCCGGGTGCTTACTACCTGGGCCCGGGGCGCGCGCGTCCGACTCTTCTGGCGTTCGCCTTTCGCCGCCCCGGACTGCGATCGCCTTCCCGCGCTTCCCGGCCGGCTCCGCACTCTGGTGGCCTTCCTGTCTTTCGCCGCGCTGGCGGGGTGGTGGCTCTCGGTCGTCCGCCTCGAACGACCGCGACTGGCTCCCCGAGCGGCGCAGGCGCCGTGGTCCCACCTGGGCCGGGGACCTGTCACCATCCACAACGTCCGCAACTTCCAGTACCGCACGGAGACGGATTTACGTTGCTGCGCTGGGAGACCCGACCTACGATCTCGCCAAGCTCGACTCCGTGGACCTGATCTCCGGTACTGGGGCAGCAAGGCGTCATCGCCCATACCATGGTGAGCTTCGGCTTCGGCGGCGACTACATCGCGTGATGTCCATCGAGGCGCGGAAGGAGCGCGGGGAGGGGTACTCCACCCTGGGCGGCTTCTTCAAGCAGTACGAGCTGGTCTACATCGCTGGGGACGAGCGGGACCTCATCGGGGTGAGGACGACGTATCGCGAATCCGCAGGAGGACGTGTACGTCTACCGGGTGAACGGCCGCCCGAGAACGCGCGCCGGGTGTTCGTGGACTATCTCCGCAGCATGAACGAGATGTGCGCGAGCGTCCCCTGTCTTCTACAACACGCTGACGACCAACTGCACCACCACGGTCTTCCTGCACACGCGGATGAACCCCGACCGCCCCCCGTTCTCCTGGAAGATGCTGGCGAGCGGTTACGTCCCGCAGCTTCTCTACGAGCGCGGACGCATCGACACCAAGATCCCCTTCGCCGAGCTCGAGCGGATATCGCGGGTCAACGACAAGGCCCATGCCGCCGGCGACGATCCGGCCTTCTCCCGCCGGCATCCGGGAGGGGGCTGGCCATCCCGCCCCCATTACCCGAGCGGCGCGCGTCATCCACCACGAACTGAGCCGGCCCGAGGGCCGGAGAAGGAGCCGAGCATGCAGCCGAACCGGGTGAAGCGAATCCTGCGCGAGGGCGGCCTCGCGCTGGAGCACCTATGTGGGCGGCATCGCCGATCCGCAGATCGTCGAGATCATCGGCCATGCCGGCTACGACGCGGCCTTCATCGACATGGAGCACACGAGCTTCGACCTGCGCGACGTGCAGCTCATGGTGCATGGCCGCGGAGCGCGTGGGCATCACGCCCATCGTCCGCACGCCCGGGCTTCGATCCCGCCTTCATCCTGCGGCTGCTCGACATGGGCGTGCAGGGCATCCAGGTGCCGCACATCAACGACGCGCCGCGCGGCGCGCGCGGCGGTGGCGGCGGTGCGCTACGCGCCGCTGGGCGATCGCGGCATGGCCGGCGCGCAGCCGCGCCTCCGGACTACGGCAAGATCCCGATGGCGGAGCACATGGCGCAGTCCAACCGCGAGATCACGCTGGCGGTGATGGTCGAGGACCTGCCCGCGCTGGACGAGATCGACGCCATCGCCGTCCACCGAGGGCATCGACATCGTCGCGGTGGGGCCGTCCGGATCATGTCGCGCGCGCTGGGCGTGGGCGGCACCGCCGACCACCCGAAGCTCGCGCCGCGGTGGACCGGGTGGCGGAGGCGGTGCGCAAGGGCGGCGTGGCGCGCCTCGCCCTGCCCATGAACCATCCCACCCTGCCGCGCGATGCGCCGCAGCTCCGGGAGCTCGGCGTGGGCTGACACCAACTGCGCCCCCGCGCCCGAGGTGCGCATGCTCAAGTCCATGCAGGCGCAGGTGGCGGAGGCGCGCGCGCTCGGCTGAGGGCGACGGATGCGGGGGCGCGCGGGGCTAGAGCCCCACCGTCGCGGCGATGCGCGTCGAGCTCCGCGCCCATCTCGGCGTCGGTCTTCACGGTGGCCGGCCGCACGAGGACGCGGTTGGCGCCGGCGTCGAGCAGGCGCCGGATCAGGTCGCGGTCGGCGGGCTGGCCATGCACCGAGATGGTGATGGCGGCCGGATCGCGGCCGGCGTCCTTCGCGAGCCGGTCCAGAGTGGCCCGGCTCTCGCGGAGCTGGTCCGGCGTGATGCGATTCGGCAGCCACCCATCGCCCCAGGCCACCGACGCGCTCCAGCACGCGCTTGGCGCCGCCGCCCAGGAGCACCGGCGGGTGCGGCTTCTGCGCGGGCTTGGGATAGGAGCGGACGGGCGGGAAGTTGTAGTAGCGGCCGTGGAACTCGGCCTCGGGCTTGGTCCACAGCTCCTTCATGGCCAGGACCGACTCCCGCGTCTGCGTCCAGCGGTGGTCGAAGTCGCCGCCCATGATCTCGGTCTCCTCCCGGAGCCAGCCCGCGCCGATGCCGAAGAGGAAGCGCCCGCCGCTGAAGAGATCGAGCGTCGGACACTTCCTTGGCCAGCAGCAGCGGGTGCCGCTCGGGCACCAGCACGATGCCGGTGCCGAGCTTGATGCGGCGTCGTCGTGCCCGAGGCCCGCGCCAGCGCCACGAACGGATCGACGAAGTGCGAGTAGCTCTCGGGGATGACGCCGTCCTCCGAGCCGGGGAAGCGGCTGGCCGACGCGCACCGGGATGAACGGATGCTCGGCGCACCAGAAGGACTCGAAGCCGAGTGCCTCGGCCTTCCGGGCCATGAAGCCGACGTCGACCAGATAGGCGGGCAGGGGGAACCGAGACGCCGACGTTCATACCCATTCGTCGCCGAGGCTCAGGGCCTCCCGGTAGCGGCGATACGGCTCGAGCGTGTCGCCGTACTTCTGGTGCCCCGCGGTGTGCTGGGCGCAGGCGAGCAGGAGCTGCTCGCGGTCGCCCTGCGGGTTGCGCCGGTAGTCGTCGAGCAGGCAGAGCGCGATCTCCTGGTTGTGCGTGTCGTTGCCGTGCTTGAGGGCGTCGAGCGCCAGCATGCGCACCAGCCGGGCGCGGTCGTGGCCGCCCGCGAGATAGGCGCGGGTCCAGGCCACGCTCTCGGGCGCCTTCATGGCGACCTGAGCGGCATCGAGCCGGTGGAGGATCTCGTCGGCCGACATGCTCTCGCTGCCCATCGGCGGGCGGGTGTCGGCTTGCCATTGCGCGGGTGGCGCGCAGCCAGTGGGCGACCTGACAGATGAACGAGCCTCGCCACGTAGAGGAGCTTGAGCCGGTGCGGGTGCTCGAAGGTGGTGAGGAACCAGCGCAGCGTGTTCGAGTACTGGAAGCAGTGCTGCGGCCCCGAAGAAGTCGCGCGCTGTCGGTGGTGTCGAGCAGGAGCTCGGCGATGGCGATCTGCATGGTGTCGAGATATGCAGGGGGTCCTTGCCGGCGCGGAGGAGGGCGGTGATGGCCTCCATGTAGGCCGGCTCCGGCGCCCGCGTGAGCGCCTCGATCAGGCCCTGCGCCTCCGTGGGCCGTCAGGGGCGCGCGGTTGGCGAAGAAGCGCTCCTCGCAGATGACCGACAGGCTCAGCCTCCAGCGACGACTGGTTGCGGTGCTCGTCGTCGGCGAGATCCACCCAGCTCACCTGGCAGGCCATCTCGTAGGCCGAGTGCCAGCGCGGGCCTACCGCGATGTCCAGCGCGCCCGCATAGACCACGTGGTGGGCGTCATCCCAGCCCACCGGCGTTGCCGACATCGATGGTGGCGCGGGCGCGGTAGGACTTGTGGCCGGTGGTGTAGGAGCGGTTGTAGAGGATGCGGTCCTGCACGTCGATGAGCCCGGCGAAGGCGAGCTGGGCGAAGAGCTCGCGATGGTGCTCCCGCTCCTCGAAGAGGCCCAGGAACACGCGATAGGCCTCGATCACCTGGCCCTGCTGCACCAGCGTGAGCCAGTGGTCCAGCCGGTCCTGGTAGGGCCCGTCGAGGCGGTGCGGGGTCTGGTCCGCCCAGTGCGAGACCGGCGCGGGGAAGGGCGTGGTCTTGCCGCCCTTCCACGTCCGGCGGCCGTAGTGGCCCGGCGCGCTCCCGAGCAGCTGATTCCACGGATCCAGCGCGGTGGGCACGTACCAGACCGTCTGGGCCATCGGGCAGGTAGGCGAGCTCCGGGGGCGACGAAGGCGGGCAGGAACAGGCCCGCCCGCGTGCTCGAGAGGCAGTGGTCGTTGTTGACGAAGCGGAAGAAGCCGCCGATCTATCCTCTGGTGATACGGAACGTGAGTGTACGGGGCGTGGATCCGCACCGTCTCGCGGGCGATCTCGGGGAGCGGCCGGCCCGCCTTGACCAGCTCGTGGAAGACGCCCGTCGCCCCGACCTGATCCCGGGCCAGGTACCGGTCTTCCAGCTTCGCGTACAGCGCGCCGGCTCCGTTTCCCGCGTTCGCCATGTGGGAGACCTCCGTTGGTCGACTCGGGGCCACCATACCCCGGTCCACCCGACCTGGTCCAGTGCCTCCTACCCGCTCCCGACGGTCAGCTTCTCGTGCAGCGCGCTGAGGATCTCGTCCACCCCGGCCGCCGCCCAGACATCGAAGAAGCGGCGAACCCTGGAGCGCCACGAACTCGCGCGCGGCGCGATCGCTGGCCTGCGCCTCGCTCTCGCCCGGCCGGGCCAGGCCCTGCTGCCGGCGGACCAGGTCCTTGTGATAGATGGCGGGATACTCGATGTACCGATGAAGCTCGCGGAACTCCTGCGTGTAGAACACCGCCACCGGCAGCGAGGCCCACTCGCCGCCGTTCTTCGTGTTCGAGGAACTGCAGCATGAGGTCGTGGTTGCCGTCGGGCGCGGCGGCGGGGTCGGGCCGCCGCGTGCCGAGGATCTTCTTGCCGTCGCGATTGAAGATGCGGAGCTCGAGCCCGCCGGCCTCGGCCAGCCGCGCGAGCATCGGCACGTCGCGCCGGCAGTCGGACGACCAGTCTTCCGGAGATGACCAGGATCCGGCGCCGGTCCGCCGGGCTGGGCGGCGAGCCACTTGACCGCGGCCACCTGCGGCTCGTTGAGCCGGGCGCGCGCGTAGCGCTCGCGGAAGACCGGGCTCTGGTCGCTGCGCGCGGGCGCCGAACGAGCCGCCGTCGGGGAAGTAACCGCCGAAGCCCTCGCGGGCGAGATTGTCGGCGCTGCCGACATAGGCGACGTATTGCTCGAAGGTCATGCCCTGGGCGTAGCGCTCGGGCGTCACGGGGATTTTCCTCCGGCGCGAGCCCCGGCGCGAGATCGTCCTGGATCGGCATGGCGCCGGATAGTGCGCCCGCGCTCCCGTTCCCGTCAAGGCGGCCGGGTTGACTTTGCCGCGGGCGGCGGGGCACGATCCGGGCGTGCCCGAGGACCCGCATCCGTCGACCTCGCTCTCCTCCACGCGGAAGTGGATGATCACGATCTCGGTGATGCTCATCACCATCACCCAGATGATCGACACCAGCATCACCAACGTCGCGCTCCCCACATGCAGGGCTCGCTGGCCACGAGCGTGGAGGAGACGTCCTGGGTGCTCACCTCCTATCTCGCCGCGAATGCCATCGCGGTCCCCGCCACCGCGTGGCTCACCGGCCTCCTCGGGCCGGCGCCGCCTGTTCCTGCTCTGCGCCACCGTGTTCACCGCGTCCTCCTTCCTCTCTGGGGCTCGCGCCCAACCTGGAATTTCTTGTCGTCATGCGGGGTGATCCAGGGGCTGGGAGGCGGCCCCGATCGTCCCCATGGCGCAGGCCACCATGTGGGAGATCTTCCCGCTCCGCCAGCGCGGCCTCGCCATGGCGGTCTGGGGCATGGGCATCATGATGGCGCCCATCCTCGGCCCCACCCTGGGCGGCTGGATCTGCGACAACTGGTCCTGGCGCTGGATCTTCTACGTGAACCTCCCCATCGGCGTGGTGGGTTTCTCATGGCGAGCGCCTTCCTCTTCGACTCCCTACTCGCGCAAGGCTGCCTCGGTCGACTGGCAGGGTCTGGTCCTGATGGTGGTCGGATTCGGCTCCCTCCAGCTCATGCTCGATCGCGGCGAGCGGGCGGACTGGTTCGAGTCCAGCGACATCACCGCGCTCGCCGTGCTTGCCGCCTTCGCCATCGCCTGCTTCCTCTATCGCGAGCTGACCGCCGAGGAGCCCATCCTCAACCTCACCGTGTTCAACGACCGGAACTTCGCCGTCGGCTCCTGGTGATGGCGAGCGTGGGGTTCGGCTTCTACTCGAGCACCGTCCTGCTGGCCCTCTATACCCAGAAGGTGATGGCCTACGACGCGTGGACCTCGGGCCTGGTGCTGGCGCCGGGCGGGATCGGCAACATGGCCGCGCTCCTCATCTCGGGCCGCCTGGTGGCGCGCATGGATCAGCGGCTGCTGCTCGGAGTCGGCTGCGTGCTCAATATCACCGCCTTCGTCTACATGACCAATATCTCGCTCGGCATGGACTACTACGCGCTCGCCCTGCCGCGCTTCATCCAGGGACTGGGCCAGGGCTTCACCTTCGTGCCGCTGCAAACCCTCGCCCTCGCCACCATCCCCATGCAGCGCCTGTCCAACGCCACTGCCGCCTACAACGTGGTGCGAAACTTCGGCGGCAGCATGGGCATCGCCATGGCCACCACGCTGCTGGCCCGGCGCAGCCAGTACCACCAGGCCACGCTGGCCGGCCACGTGACGGTCTGGGATCCGGAGACCGCCGCCCGTCTCAAGGAGTGGACCGCTCACTTTCTCGCGCAGGGTGCCGACGCTTTCACCGCGCAGCGGCGCGCGATGGCCATGCTCTATCGCGGCACCCAGGACCAGGCGCAGGTGCTGGCCTATGCCGACGCCTACGTGGTCCTGGTGATCCTGTTCGTGGGGATCGTCTTCCTGCTGCCGTGGATGCGGCGGGTGCGCGTGGATCAGACGGGGCCGAAGGCGGCGCGGCCGGCCGCAGACCGGGCCGAGGCGGTGTCCGGCGCCGCCGCCGACTAGTGCCGATAGGCGGGTAGGAGTCGGCATCGGCGGCAGCAGCGACTGCGCCCCGGGCTCAGATCGTCGGCTAGACCTCGGCGGCGCGGCGGCGGCTCGAGGCGAGGAGCAGGCGCGCGCCGACGACGAGCGCCAGCCCGCCCACCGCGGCCACGAAGATCCCCGCATTCTCCTCGCCCAGAAGGCCGCTCGCGAACGGGCCGACGAACATCGCGGCGTCGACGCCGACGCGGTACAGGCCCATCCGCCACGCCAGGTGCTCGGCGCGCGTGTGCTCGCGGATCACGCCGACCGGCAGCATCCAGCCCGCGAGGCCGAACCCGAAGCACGCGCAGCCCGCCACGAACCACGGGAACGACCCCAGGCCGACCGCGGCCGTGCCCAGCCCGAGCACCACGATGACGAAGCCGAGGACGGGCGTGCGCCCCAGGCCGTCGGCGAGCCGCCCCACGGGCAGCAGCGCGACGAGGTCCACGAGCTGCGCGAGCATGAGCAGGCCCGAGACGCCACCCCGGTCCAGGCCGAATTCGCGCGTCCCCCGGAGCGGCAGGAGGAACTGGCTGACCGCGGACCACGCCAGGGCGAGGACGATGCCCACCGCGAACATCGTCCACAGCGTGACCGACATCCGATCGCCGCGGCCCGCGTCCGATGTCCGCGACGCGCGCGTCTCCGGCGCCCTCGCGGCGTCGGGGAAGCGCCGGCGGATGCTCGGCACCGCGGCGAGGATCAGGAGCAGGGGCGACGAGGCGATCAGCAGCGAGAAGCTCCAGCCCCAGTGGCCGGGGAGCAGCCCGACGAGGCCGAGCCCGCCGAGGACGCCGATCATCGCGGAGAACTCGAAGATGTTCAGACGCACGGAGGCCCCGGGCCCTCGGTCGTCGAGCAGCAGCGCGATGAGCCCACTCACGGTGCCGAGGGTGTACGCGAAGCCCAGGATCAGCCGCCCGAGCACCAGCACGGAGAACGACGAGGACGTAGCCAGCAACACGGTGCCGGCGAGCATGAGCGCGGGTGACGCGCAGAGTGTGCTGCCGAGGTAGCGGCCGGCCAGCCAGCCGGCGGGGATCGCGGCGGCCATGCGGGCGAAGCCCAGCGCCCCGGCCACGACGCCGAGCTGCCAGTCGGCCAGCGCGCCGGCGCGGCCGATCTCGGGCAGCAGCGGGCTGAAGGCGCCCATCGAGAAGCAGCTGCAGAGGCTGATGAAGCAGAGCAGCGCGGTGCTGCTCAAGGCGAGAGCGGCCTGCTCATCCCCGCGGGTAAAACGGCGGCATGTCCGCGTGAGCTACGCCCTCATCGCCAGCTCGCGGTAGCCGTCCGCGGCCACGCGGTCGGCCCACTCCCGGTACTCGGGCGCGGTGCCGCTGTAGCGGGCGATGATGCGGACGTGCTTGCCCTCGACGTTCATGTTGACGCCGGTCATCCAGGAGTCGACCTCGTTGGCGAGCAGGCCCTCGCCCTTTTTCTTGACGAAGGCGGTCCACTCCTCCACGGCGTCCCGTCGGGCGTCGGCGACGCGCAGGCCGCGCCGCTCCAGGTAGCCGAGGAGATCGCGGATCCACTCGACGTTGTACTCGATGCTGCGCGGGATGTTGCCGAGGGCGGTGTGGGGGCCCATGACCATGAACAGGTTGGGGAAGTCGTTGATCATGACGCCCATGAAAGTCTCGAGGCCGCCCTTCCACCGCTCCTTGAGATTCTGGCCGCCGACGCCGCGGATGTCGATGCGGTCCAGGCTGCCGGTGATGGCGTCGAAGCCGGTGGCGAAAACGATGATGTCGAAGGCGAACTCGCGATCGCTGGTCCTGCAGCCCGGTCGGCGTGATGCGCTCGATGGGGGTGTCGAGGATGCTGACCAGCTCGACGTTGGGCTGGTTGTAGACCTCGTAGTAGCCGCTCTCCTGGGGCACCCGGCGCGTGCCGAACCCGTGGTCCCTGGGAATCAACAGCTCCGCCACCCTGGGGTCCTTCACCCGCTGGCGGATCTTGTCCGCCACGAAGGCGGAGAAGAGCGCGTTCGCCTCGCGATCGATCAGCATGTCGCGGAAGTTGCCGAGCCAGATGGCGAAGCCGGGCGAGGAGTAGAGCATCTCCCAGAAGGCCTCGCGCTCCTCCGGGCTCACTTCGAACGTGCCGCGCGGGTCGGTGGTGTGCAGGAAGCAGGCCGCCGTCTCCCGGCACCGCTGGAAGAGCGCCGGATAGCCCTGGCGGATCTCGGCCATCTCCGCCTCGGTGATGGGCCGGTTGTGCAGCGGCGTGCACCAGTTGGGGCGGCGCTGGAAGACGGTCAGGTGGCCCGCCGTCTTCGCGATCTCGGTGATGACCTGCACGCCGGTGGCCCCGGTGCCGATGACGGCCACGCGCTTCCCGGCGAAGGACACGGGATGCTTGGGCCAGAGGCCGGTGTGGTAGGCCTCCCCGGAAGTCCTCGACGCCCGCGAGCCGCGGCAGGGTGGGGGCAGAGAGCGGGCCGACCGCAGTGACCAGGTAGCGCGACCGGCAGCGGCGGCCGTCCTCCAGCGTGATTTCCCAGGCGAGGTGGCCCTCGTCCCAGGTCGCCGACTTCACCCGGCTGCGGAACTGGATGTCCCGACGCAGATCGAACTTGTCGGCGACGTGGTTGAGGTAGCGCTCGGTCTCCGGCTGGGGCGCGAAGTGCTCGGTCCAGGTCCACTCGTCGAGCAGCTCCTGGCTGAACGAATAGCCGTAGGAGTAGCTCTCGGAGTCGAAGCGGCAGCCGGGGTAGCGGTTCCAGTACCAGGTGCCGCCGACCCCGGTGCCGGATTCGAATACGCGAACTTTCTGGCCCAGCTCCCGCAGGCGGTACAGCTGGTAGAGACCCGAGATGCCGGCGCCGATCACGATGGTGTCATAGTCGAGGCCCGAGGTGGACGCCCTCCGGGTCGGCAGGTCGGACGAGGTGGGCATGCAATATCGTACACTGGGGACGGCGCGTGCCACGTCCGAACGCCGAGCGTGCTGCTTGCCGTCGCGGCGGCGGCACGAGACGCCGCACCCGGAGCGACACCGGCCTTTCACAAGGGAGGATGTCCATGCGCCGATTTTTCGATGTGTCATGGCGTGCCGGTCATCCTGGCGATCGCGGTGGTCGCGGCCGGCGCGGAGGCCCAGCCGGGCGCCGTCGATCGCCTCTACGTCATGGACTGCGGCCACAATGCCGCCCTCGATCAGTCGCGCTGGTCGCCCGGGGTGAACGTCGGTAAGCCCATCGAGCTATCGGACAACTGCTACCTGATCCGCCACGGCGCGGACTGGCTCCTCTGGGATACCGGGTATCCGGATGCCGTGGCCGAAAAGCCCATCACCTCACCGGTCGGCACGGCGACGCGGACCAGGACCCTGGCCGCGCAGCTCGCCGAGGTCGGGGTGAAGCCAGCGGACATCCGCTTCGTCGCGGTGTCACACACCCACGGGGACCACGTCGGCAACGTCGATCTCTTCCCCGAATCGACGCTGCTGATCCAGAAGGCGGAGCTCGACTGGGCGTTCGCGCCGGACAAGCGACCCCCCTTCAAGGGGAGCGGCCCGTCCGGAAGCTCGACGGCGACCTCGACGTCTTCGGCGACGGCAGCGTTACCATCGTCTCGACTCCCGGCCACACGCCCGGGCATCAGTCCCTGCTCGTGCATCTGCCCAAGACGGGCTGGATCCTGCTCAGTGGTGACGCCGCGCACTTCAAGGGACAACTGGGACTACCGCCGGGTCGCGTCGATGAACACCAGCGCCGAGCAGACGCAGGCGTCGTTCAAGCGGATCGCCGATCTCCTGGTGGAGAAGAAGGCCCAGCTCTGGATCAACCACGACAAGCCCCAGAGCCTCAGCCAGAAGCGGTCGCCGGCGTTCTACGATTGAGGCCGGGATGACGCTGGATGGCGTGGTGCGGGTGCTGGGTCTCGCGGCGATGCTGGGTGGGCTGTCCGGCTTCGTGCCGCTTCCTCGTGGACGGGAAGATTCTCTTTCCGCGAGGCACGGCGGTGCCGCGGGCGGTGCAGGCCTTTGCTTGGCAGGTGATCGAGACCCACTGCGCGTACCAGGGTACGAGCACGCCCAACGCTCGTTCTGGGCCACCCGCGCGGACGCGACGACCGTGCAGGGGCGTCCGGCCTACGCGCTTCGCATCCTGTCGGAGCGGAGCTGGCAGAAGACGGAGCCGACCGCATCCATCGAGATGACCATCGTGGACGACGGCGATATGCGACTCGCCGCGCTACGGTCCACGTTCATCACCTGCGAGCTCTAGCGCGCCTCACGCGGCGCGGATGACCCATCCGGTGTGGGGGCCGCCTAGCGTCCCGGTGGCGAGCGGGATCTCTTCCACCGCCGTCACCCTGGTGACGAAGTACCGAGTCTCGCCGAAGCAGCTCGTGGGCAGCCCCATCTTGTATTCGTAGTGGAGCGCCACGCGCCGGCCCATCAGCTTGTTGATCTGATCGGCGGCGGCGTCGTTCCACACCGTGAAGAGGAACTTCTCGGTGGCCGTGCCGGGCATCGATACCATCGCCATCTCGCCTTCCCAGGTCTTGCAGATCCAGCCCTTGTGGGAGAGCTTCTGCACCCATCCGGCGCGCTCGCCGGACGAATAGCTCCACTTCAGCATGACCCAGACATAGACCGTCCCGAGCGCCACCACGATCAGCAGCAGCCCCACGAGCACGCTGAGGGCGCCGATGCCCCGTTGACCGCGCGAATGGAGAATAGGCAACATGAACGCCTTCCGGCGGCGGTCGCCCCGTCCGTGGCCCCGTCACCGTGACATAGCCTGCCAGACTCGGACGCTGGAGCCCCTGGGAGCCCTAGGTACAGCGTGCATGGGCACGCGGGCTGTTTGTGGATCGTCATTGCCCCTCACTACACAGCAAGCTTCTCAGGCGCCAGGCTCAAGGGCCGGCCCGCTCGACCTGCCTCACGCGTCGCGTTCACCCTTGACGGCCAGGACCGCGCCGACGATCAGCCGCGACGCGCGTCCGCCGCGGCTGATCGCCCTCTGCCGCTCACTTCGCGCTGGCGAGCTTGGCGACACCGGCCTTGAGGGAGCGGCCCCCTTGTTCACTGGCGTCCCATTGATCAGGATGTCCGTTGGGGTGACGTCCTTCTTGTTGTAGTAGGCCTCGTTCAGGCCCTCCCGCTTAGCCACCACGGCGCCCTCGAGCGTCGCGCCGGCATAGAGTCCCTTGTTGCGGGAAAAACTCAAGACGTCCGCGCTCACGTTCGCCGTCTCCGCGGTAGCGCCCCCCGACCGGGCCAGCGGCCACGCTAACGTCGCCGCCGAGCTTGACGCTGCTCTTGAGCATGGACGACACCCCCGTTCGCTCATGATGAGCAGCACCACCTCGGACTTGTCGCCGCCGGCCTGGAGGCCGAAGCTCGCCTCACCAATGGTGTAGAAGGCAGGCCCTTGCCACTCTCCCTTGTCGCCGCGCACGAGGAGCACTCCACTTCCGCCGGAGGCGCCCACGATGAACGCACCCCGGAGCACCTCGGGGGCGATGTACACGCCCTTGGCCTTTTTGATGAGGTCGCGGACCGGCTTTCCCATCGTCTTGTCGGCGGCGAAACTCTCGACCGTGAGCTTGGCCCGCTCCACGAGCTGCTGCCCCTCGCGGGCGTCCTTGGCAGCGTCCGCGGCGGCAGGCGCGGCAGTGACGGCTGAGACGACCACCGCGAGCGCGATCGCCACTACACGCGCCGCGACGCCCGATGTCCTCATCTTCCGATTCATGGCATGCTCCTTTCCTTCGTGTGAAGGGGTTGGCGCTTCCTTCTGCGATCCTTGCTTCAGGTGGACATGCGAGCGCGTTCCTTCTCCTGTGTGCGACGCACCAACTCACGATATCGCGAATGGCGCCGCGCGAACAGAGAAACTTAGGCCGAGAAAGGACGCCGCTCCCTCCACTCTCTGATCGCGCGGGCGTGCAGCGGGTAGTGCCCGTACGTGTCGAGGCGAAGGCGGCGGCGGAAGCGGCTTTTCCGCCGAGCCGTTCCTCGGGAACGCCTTCGATGAGTGCGATCAGCCGGCAGTGAACGGCCTCCTGTTGCCGGAGCACGTCGGCCAGCGAGAGATGCTTCTTCTGCTCGGTGGTCTGGGCGTTGAAAGCGTCGATGCCGCCGTATGTCACCGAGTAACGGGGGGCCGCCCTCCCCTGAGGATGAGCGGCAGATGCTTCAGGGCCTCCTCTTCCCAGGTCGTCACGTGCCCGATGATGTCTCTCACCGACCAGGCACCGGTGACGCCCGGCTCGAGCAAGTCCTGGCTCGGGCAGTCCAGCGTAGGACTGCGTGAACGCTTGCCAGGCTGCATCAAGCCGCTTCATGAGTTGCTGTCGCCGGTCCATGACGCATCCCTTTGCGTCCTTCCATCGCGCGTAGGTCTCAGGAAGACACACGGCACACGGTCGAAATCCCGCCGCGATGGCGATCCGCTCATCCGCGAAGAACACCCGGTTCGTGATGTAGCCGCCGCGGGCGATGGCTCGCTGGGCCGCCGCGCAATCGAGTCGGCCGATAGAGGCGGGCGCCCCTATGGCCGCCGAGACGCCCCGGTGTGGGGCTCCGGTAGACCCCGCCGGTCGGCCCCAAGCAGCTTAGTAGAACTTGGTCCCCACGCCCGTTATACGGGCCGGCCCAGGCATCGGGGTGGAAATCGATGGTCCTTGATTCCTCGGGTAGACTGAAGGTTGTCCGCTCCACGTCGTATTCGGGACCCGAAAACCATGTCGCAGCTACCGCTCTTCGCCCAATCGAGCGATACCGTCCTCGTGGCGGACGCGCGAGGGCGTATCGCCTATACGCCCGATTTCGTGCCGGCGGACGTCGCAGCTCCACTACACGCACGGCATCCCGAAGGCCCGCGAGCTCGTCGGCCCGCGCATCAGCCTCGCCTTCCGGGTCAGGCCGGCGCGTGATCCCGCGGAGCGGGGCGGCGTCTACCGCTGAGCGCTACGGATGCGGCCCCCACGGCGCCGCGGTGAGGAGCTTCACCTCCTGCGACGCCACCAGCGGGCGGAACTTCACCGCGAAGCCGTCCACGAAGTCCCTGTTGGCGGAGACAGCTTGCCCAGTGCGCGCGGCGGTCAGCGTCGTCGTCGAACTTCCAGAGGTGGACGAGCTGGTTGATCATGCCGGTGTCGGCCTGGAAGTAGCCGATGAGCTTCTTGTCCTGGCCGCCCTTCTGGAGTGCGGGGTAGCCGAACTCCATGTAGAGCTTGACGGCCTCGCCCATCTTGCCGACGTGGAGGGTGTAGGTGCGCATCTCGCTAGACGATCATGGGGTCGTCCTCCAGGAATGTACGACGGGAGAACCTCTTTGGCGTGAGAGACGGAGCCCCGTTTCGGCCAGGTCGAAGGGTGTGCCGCCGAAGCGGAACGAGGTGGCCAGCTCGAAGTCGCCCACGAGGCCCGCCGCTCCTCGAGCTTGCGCAGGATGCGGTCGGGCGTGCCCCAGACCGCGGCCTCCATGAACGCGGAGACGATTCCGTCCATGCCGATCTCCCGGGCCATGGCAATCTTCTGGGCGTAGGCGTCGTAGCCCTTCACGGTGCTGAAGTGCTGCCCCAGCAGCTCGTAGTGGTAGAAGTTGCTCTCCACGAACTTGCCCATGTACTGGCGGGCCTTCTCCTCCGCGCCGTCCAGGGTGGGCGTGCACACGCAGAAGTCGGCCAGCAAGGGGGCCCCGCCGGCTCCCCGTGCATCTCGCGCATCAGGTCCCGATGCTTCTGGATCGCCGGCATCCGAATGGGCCAGGGCCGATCGGCGAACATCACCATGCGCGCCTTGAGCTGGGCCGCGGACACCACCGAGTCGTCGGAGGAGGCCACCGCGTACACGCGGCCGTCGAAGGCTGCGCGTCGGGCGCGGGCGGATCTCCGTCCTCGGCTGCCGGTAGAACGGCCCGTCGCCCTCCATGAACCCGGTGCGAAGGGCCCGCAGGATCATCGCCGACGCCTCGTCGAAGCGCTCTCGCGATTCGTCCATCGTGCCGCGGAAGGCTTCGAACTCGCGGCGGGCGAGGCCGCGACCGATGCCGAGGCGGAGGCGGCCGCGGCTCAGATGGTCGAGGACGGATACCTGCTCGGCGACGCGCAGGGGATCGTGCCAGGGCAGGATCACGGCGGCGGTGCCGAGCCCGATATCCGGGCACTGCCGCCGCCAGGTAGGACATGAGCTGGAGGTTGTCGGGGCAGAACGAGTAGTCGTTGAAGTGGTGCTCCACGGACCACAGCACGTCGAAGCCGAGGTCGGCGGCCAGCCGCGCGAGCCGGAGCTCCTCGTCCCAGACCTCGCCGTCGGAGACGCTGCTCCATCCGTAGCTGGCGAACACCATCTGCACGCCGACGTCCATGGCGATCCTCCTCGGCTAGGAGCCGGGCTCGGCGGCCGGCGGCGATGATTTCACGATTGCCGCGCGGGCACAATCGAGCGATGCTACCCGCCATGAGCGCGACCCGTCGACCCGTCGCCGTCGTGGTGGGGGCAACCTCCAAGTGGCAAGCGGATGGGCGCAATACCGTGCTGGCGCACGGCAAGGCGCTCGACGACCGCGACCTGCCGGTCGGCGTGCGCTGGGGCGTGGGCGGCGCCGTCGCCCAGAAGTTCGCCCACGAGGGCTTTGTCGTCGTGCTTGACGACCCGCCGGGCCGCCAATGCGGCGGGCGCTGGAGAAGGCCATCCAGGAGCAGGGCGGCACGAGCTTCATCGTCGAGCTGGATCTGGTGTCGCAGGAGTCCATCGCGAAGGCGTTCGCGACCATCCGGGAAAGGGCCGGTGATCCGGACGTGCTCGTCTACAACGCGGGCTACCTGGAGGGGCGCGACCTGCCGCCCGACAAGGAGCTGCTGGAGCACGTGCCCCTCGAGATCTTGGAGACCGCGCAGCATATCGCCAGCCGCGGACCCTTCCTGGTGGCGAAGGAAGTGCTGCCCGCCATGCGCAAGCGCGGGGCCGGCTCGTTCCTGATCTCGAACAATTCGTCGTCGTTACGGGGCCGGAAGCGCTTGACCGGCCAGTCGCTCTACTACCCGCGCGTCATGATGCGCACGCTGGCGCAGGTGCTGACCGAGGAGTATTCCGAGCACGGCGTGCACGTGGCCAACGTCGTGATCGACGGCCTCATCGACTCGCCGGGCACCCGGGCCCTGGCGCGGGCCCGCGAGCACCCGGAGATCGTGATGAATCCCGTGAAGATCGCCGAGGCGTTCTACTACCTCCACACCCAGGATCGGTCCTGCTGGACGCACGAGCTCCAGCTGACGCCCTTCTCGACCAAGCCGAGCTTCTAGTCACCGGGCGTCAGCCTGAGGAGATGACACTATGATCATTCGTGTCCTGTGCGTCCTGACGCTCGCGCTCGCCGTGAACGGGTGCGCCAGCATGAGCAGCACCGCCAGCGGCCGGCCGACCTGACCCAGCTGAGCGTCGTCGATGCCGCGCGGATGATCCGGGAGCGGCAGGTGACCAGCGTCGAGCTCACGCAGGCCTATCTCGCGCGGGCCGAGGCCAACCGCGACCTCAACGCGTACATCACGCTGGACCGGGCCGGGGCGCTCGCGGCCGCCCAGCGGGCGGATGCGGAGCTCGCGGCCGGCCGGCCGCGGGGCGCTCTGCACGGCGTGCCGCTGGTCGTGAAGGACAACACGCACGTGGCGGGGCTGCCGAACACCGCGGGGACGCCCGCGCTGCGCGGCTTCGTGCCGAGGGAGAACGCCCCGACGGTGCAGAAGCTGGTGGACGCCGGCGCGGTCATCCTGGGCAAGACTAACATGCACGAGCTGGCCTTCGGGATCTCGGGCTACAACGAAGGCTTCTTCACGGCCCAGCCGATCGGCACCCGCAACCCGTACGACCGCACCCGCATCGCCGGCGGCAGCTCGAGCGGCACGGGCGCGGCCATCGGGGGACGCCTGGCGCCCGGGGGCCTGGGCAGCGACACCGGCGGGTCGGTCCGCGTCCCGGCCGGGCTCACCGGTGGGGCGGGGCTGCGGCCGACGCTCCTGCGCTACAGCCAGGACGGGGTCACGCCGATCGCCCACTCGCGGGACACCGTGGGGCCGATGGCCCAGACCGTGGCCGACGTGGCGCTGCTCGACGCGGTGATCATGGGACGCTCCGCCCCGTCTCCCGTCTCCGTGAGCGGGGTCAAGTTCGGCATGAATCGCGCGTACTTCTTCAAGGACCTGGACGCCGACACGCGGGCCGTCACCGAGGCCGCCCTCGAGAAGCTCCGGCAGGCCGGCGCCACCATCGTCGAGGTGGACATGCCGGATCTGCAGAAGCTGAACGACGGGGCCAGCTTCCCGGTGGCGCTCTACGAGGCCTATGACGACCTCAAGGCCTACCTCGAGCGCTATCGCACGGGCCTGAGCGTGGAGCAGGTGGCGGCGCAGATCGCGAGCAAGGACGTGAAGGGGACGTACGACGGGCTCGTGATCCCGCGCAAGCTTCCCGCGCCCAACGGCGTGGTGGACGCGGCGCCCATCTACAAGGCCGCGATGGAGCAGGCGCGCCCGGCGCTCCTCAAGTACTTCGCCGACACGTTCGACAAGTACGGCATCGAGGCGCTCATCAGCCCGACCACGCCGGCGGTTGCGGTCGCGCAGGGCCCGGAGGCGAGCAGCCTGCCGACGTTCCTGCTCTTCATCCGCAACACGGATCCGGGCAGCAATGCCGGCATCCCGGGCCTGACGATCCCCGCCGGCCTCGGCCCCACCACGGGCCTGCCCGTCGGGCTCTCGCTCGACGGCCCGCGCGGCAGCGACGAGCGCCTGCTCACGCTGGGCATGGCGATCGAGAAGGTCCTCGGCCGCACGCCGCCGCCCCGGCGGTAGCGGCGGCCACTCGTCGTCGCTCAGGCTGGGGCCTGAACGATCACTCCGGCTTGCAGCAGTCGCTCGATCTCCACGGCGGAAATGCCGGCGGCGCGCAGCACTTCGATCGTGTGCTGCCCGATCTCCGGGGCGAGCGTCGGCGGCACCTTGTCCTGACCCCGACCTGGAGCGGGCTCGACACGGTGAAGGAAGCGCCCGCGCGCGGGTCGTCGATCGGCATGAGCGCCCCGCTCGCGCGCATCTGGGCGTCGTGAGGAATGTCATCGAGGGTTCCTACCACGCCGAACGCAACGCCGGTCTTCTCGAGGATGGGCGACCACGCCGCCCAGTCCTTGGTGGCGAATAGCTCGTCGAGCAACGCGGTGAGGAGACGGGCGTTCGCGCGACGGTCGGAGGTCGCCGCGAAGCGTGGATCGGTCACGAGGTCCTCGCGGCCCATCCCCGGGCGAAGGGCTCCCAGTGGCGCTCGTCGCCGGTGATCGTCAGCATGAACCATCGCCCGTCGCGGCAGCGGTACATGTTGGCCAGCGCGCTGATCGCTTCCTCGCGGGGCGGGCGCACGTCCGTGCGCACCCCGCAGAGGATGCCCTGCACCGGGATGGCGTTCATCCAGAGCCCGTTGGCCATCAGTGACGTGGCCACCATGGTGCCGAGGCCCGTGCGCTCGCGATGGTAGAGGCCCGCCATGATGGCCCCGAAGAGCGCCGTGCCGGTGGGGTGGTCGCCCATGCCGGGCAGGGAGCGCGCGGGCGGCACGTCGGGTGAGGCGCGCACGAGGTCCATCAGCCCGGTGCGAGCCCAGAGCGCGATGCTGTCGAAGCCGGGCTTGCTCGCCTCCTCGCCCGTCTCGCCGTAGGCGCTGATCGACGCATAGATCAGACGCGCGTTCAGGGGGCAAGGTCCTCGTAGCGAACGCGCAGCCGTGCGCGCGAGTCGAGGGGCGCGTTGGTCACGAAGACGTCGGTCTCTTTCACGAGGTGATGCAAGAGCTTTTGCCCGTCCTGGGTGCGCAGGTCGATCGCCACGCTGCGCTTCGTGCGGTTGTCGACGATCCACGGGTAGTTGTAGAGGCTCGGGGATAGCCGGCGCCGCGCACGCGGTAGACGTCACCCGTCGGCGGCTCCACCTTGATGACGTCGGCACCGAAGTCCGCCATGATGGTGGTCGACACGGGGCCCGCGATGAAATTCGCCGCGTCGATCACGCGGATCCCGTCGAGAAGGCGCGTCATGGGTGGCTCTCCTTGGGAGAACCGTAACATGAACCAGCGCCGCTCGATCTCGACGCGGTGGTCGTGAAAGACTGCCCCGCCGCCCGTGTCGGAGTGCCGTACCGGCGAGTCAGCGCGAGCTGAAGCGCCAGCGCCGGTAACGCCAGGCGCCCTGCTCCGCGATCCGCCCCTCCGCGATCAGCGTCGCGCCCTCGCGCGCGAAGTCGAAGGTCTTGATCACCCCGGCGTGCCGCGCCCTCCACCATGGAGTCGGTCTCGGTCGAGGAAGACCTCGTCGAGCAGGCCTGCGGCATGAAGTGACTCGAGTATGCGCTGGCCGCCCTCGCAGTCGAGATAGCGGACGCCGTGCTCGGCGAAGAGGCGCGCATGAGCCCGGCGAAGCCCGGCCGGCTCCGAGACCGGCTCCGCCAGCACGGTCACCCCGCGCGCGGCAGCGCCGCGGGCGCTCAGCGCGGCGGCGCCTTCCGCGGTGGTCACCACGAGCACCTCCACCCCCGGCGTGCGGAAGACGGGCAGGTCGAGGTCGAGATCGCAGTGCCGCGAGTAGATGACGTGACGCGGCTGGACGGGCAGGCCGTGGGCGACGCGGAAGCGCGCCAGCGCGGGCATGGGCTCGTCACCGGGGGCTTGCGGCGTCTGGACCAGCGTCGGCTGCTCGCGGAGCGTCTGCGCGCCGACGGCCACGTCGCCATAGCAGCGCCAGGTGGCGCATAGTGCCGCCGGTCGGCGAGCCGCTCGTCGGGATGCCTGTCACCACCCAGCACCGCCACCACGGGATCGTCGCCGGGTCCTTCTCGCCGCCATGCCACCACGCCATTGGCGGAGGCCACCATCACGCCGTAGATCCAGGGCCGGTCGGGCCAGGGCGGAGGAAACCCGAGGGGCTCGAACCACTCGGGATCCGGGGAGCGCTCGCCGAAGGGATAGCGGCGCTCGCGCTGGAGGCGCCAGTGGATTCGCGACGTCACGCCGGCCCGTCGCCCTCCGGCCGTGGCTCCACCACCGGAAACATCAAGGTGAAGTCGTCGAAGAGGCCGAATAGCTCGGCGACCTTGCCCGCGTCGCCTTCCACCGCGACGAGCCCGCCCGACACCGCGTCGGCGAAGGTGAGCTCCCGGAGAATGAGGCGGTCGAGCGCGGCGCGATCGAGGGTGACAGTGGCGTCGGGGGCGGGAGCCGGGCGACCGGCGCGATAGGTCAGCGCGCAGTGCTCGAGGGTCAGGGCGTAGCGCTCGCCGGTGTCGGGCAGCACCCAGTTCACGGTGAGGGTCTTGCCCTCGGCGCGCCCGGCGTCGAGCCGCACCGCGAGATAGTCGAAGAAGAGGTCGAGGCTCATCGCCCGCACGAGGTCCGGGCTCACCGGGGCGCGGGCGGCCGGGTTCGGCCGGCCCTGCCGCAGCTCGCGCGCGCCGAGCAGATAGGCATTGCGCCAGGTCGCGGACTCCGACTGATAGCCGAGCTGCTCCAGCGCGTCGGCGCCGAGGGCGCGGCCTCGGCGTCTGACGGATCGGCGAAGACGAGATGGCTCATCGCCTCCGCCACGAACCGGTACTCGCCGCGCGCGAAATCCTCCCGCGCCCGCGCCAGCGCCGCCGCCGCGCCGCCCATGTACTCGACGTACTTCCGCGCCCGGGCCACCGGCGGGAGGGATTGAGGTGGCGGGATTGGCGTCGTACCAGCCGAGATAGCGCTGGTACACCGCTTTCGCGTTGTGGCTCAGCGTGCCGTAGTAGCCGCGCACGTGCCAGGTGCGCGCGAGGCTCGGGGCAACGCGAGCCGCTCCGCGATCTCGGCGGCGCGGTAGCCGTGGTTCATGAGGCGCACCGTCTGGTCGTGGAGGTACTTGTAGAGGTCGCGCTGCGTGCGGAGGAAGTCCTCCAGCCGCGCGCGCCCCAGACCGGCCAGTGATGCTGGGCGAAGACCACGTCGGCGCCGGGGGCGAAGCGGGCCAGCGCCTCGTCGATGTACTTCGCCCACGCATTGGCGTCGCGCACCTGGGCGCCGCGGATGGGATACGTGTTGTGCAGGTTGTGGGTGGCGTTCTCGGCGAGGTTCAGCGCCCGCAGCTCGGGGTAGAACATGTGCATCTCGGCCGGCGCTTCCGAGTCCGGGGTGACCTGGAACACCATCTCCACGCCGTCCAGCCGATGCGTCTCGAACGGCTCCGTCACGGTGACGGTGGGCGGGATCAGGGTGACCGTGCCGCGCGAGGTGCCCTTGCCCAGCCCGGCGTCCACCTGGCCGCGCGGGCCCCGGGGAAGCGTGGCCCCGAACTGGAACTGCGCGCGGCGGATCATCGGCGTGCCGGCGAGCACGTTCTCGGAAACGACCTCCTCCATGAAGCCGGCGGGCGCGACCACGGGCACCCGACCCGCACGCACGTCCGCCTCGTCCACCACGCCGCGGACGCCGCCATAGTGATCGGTATGGCTATGGCTGTAGATCACCGCCGTCACCGGCCGCCGACCCGCGATGGTGGTAGTACAGCTCGAGCCCGGCGCGGGCAGTCTCCGTCGAGATCAGGGGATCGATCACGATGACGCCCGTCTCGCCCTCGATGAGCGTCATGTTGGAGATGTCGAAGCCGCGGATCTGATAGATCCGGTCCGTGACCTGGAAGAGCCCGTTGGCGAGATTGAGCCGCGCCTGCCGCCAGAGGCTCGGGTTCACCGTGGGCGGCGCTGCCTCGGCGGCGAGAAAGGCGTAGTCGGAGAGGCTCCAGACCACGCGGCCCTGCGCGTTGCGGATCTCCACCTCGGGGAGCGTGCCGAGGAATCCGCGCCCCGCGTCCTCGAAGTCCGCGCGGTCCTCGAAGGGAAGGGCCTCGAGGACCGCGCGGTGCTTCGCCTGCGTGTCGGGAGTGGCGTCCTTGGGCGCGCTCACCCCAGCTGCTTGTGCACGAACTCGATGATGCGCGCGATGGCCTGCCGGGTCCCCTCGGAGTTCGGGTTCTTGGTGAAGAACCCTTCCGTCTCGCCCTCGTAGAGCTCGAGCTCCACCTGGCCCCCGCCTGGCGATACGCGGCCACGAAGCGGTCGAGGTCGGGGCGGGGATGCGCGATGTCCTTGGTGCCCTGGACGTACAGCGCCGGCGGCAGCTCCACCCGCTCGCCGCGCTCCAGCGCGAGGACGGGATTGCCCTCGGCCATCGCCGCCTCCGTCCCCCAGTACTGATCGTGCAGCGGCAGCACCCGGTCCACCACCTCGGGGTAGGGTGCACCGCCCGCCTTGAGCTTCTTGGCATAGTGATAGCGCGCGAGGGGGTCGATGACCGGCCAGCCGAGCACCACGCATCGGGCGGTGGCGTCCTGCGGCGCGTTCCCCGCCGGCAGCGGGATGGCCGCGTAGCGCGGATCGCGCGGCCGCATCGCGACCAGCATGGCCTGGTGCGATCCGCTGGAGTAGCCCATGAGCCCCACGCGGTCCGCGCGACTGCCCAGCGAGCCGGCGCGCGACTTGAACCAGCGCACCGCGTAGTTGATGTCGGCCAGCGAGGCGGGATAGCCCGCCACCGGCGGCATGCGGAAGTCGAGCGCGGCCACGATCACGCCGCTCTTCGCGAGCGCCTCGTTGACGAGGTTGTCGTTGAGCCGGTCGCCGCGGCACCAGGCCCCACCGTGCAGGTCGATGATGAGCGGGAAGGGCCCGGTCCCGCGAGGCTTGAAGAGGCGCGCCAGCAGCGGCGCGTCCCCGTGGCGGAGATACTCGATGTCCTCGACGTCGATGGCGTGGATGCCGGCGGTGGCGGTCATGGTGGTCCTCCTCGCCCGCAAGCCTGCGCCCGCGGGTCCCGTCCGTCAAGGGGGCGGCGCGCGTCCCTCAGCGCCCGCGATCCCGATCGATCAGCACGCGCCGCAGGATCTTGCCCGAGGCGGACTTCGGGATCTGGTCGATGAACTCGAGCTTCCGGACGCGCTTGTGCGGCGCCACGCGCCCGGCCACCCAGGCCATGATGGCCTCGGCCGGCGTGGCCCGGGCCGTCTCGTCCCCTTGAGCACTACGAAAGCCTTCGGCACTTCTCCCGCTTCCTCATCCGGATGGCGCACCACCGCGACGTCGAGCACCGCGGGGTGGGTGAGGAGGAGCGCCTCCAGCTCGGCGGGGGCCACCTGCAGTCCCTTGTACTTGATGAGCTCCTTGGTGCGGTCGACGATGAAGAAGTAGCCCTCGGGATCCACGAGCCCCACGTCGCCGGTGTGGTACCAGCCCTCGCGGTCGAGACAGGCGGCCGTTTCTTCCGGTTGATTGAGGTAGCCCCTCATGATCTGCGGGCCGCGGATCCACAGCTCGCCTTCCTTCCCGGCCGGCACCTCCTCGCCCGTGACCACGTCGGCGATCTTCACCTCGGTATTGGGCACGATGCAGCCGACGGAGCCCGGCTTCATCGGCGCATTGCGGGTGGGGCTCAGATGGGTGACCGGGCTGGCCTCCGTCATGCCATAGCCCTGCACCACCGGGCAGCCGAGCTTCCGGCTGAGCTCGCGCGCCATCTCCTCGCCCAGCGGCGCCGCGCCCGAGAAGACGAGGCGGACGCTCGAGAGGTCGAACTGCGCCACCATGGGGTGCTTGACCAGGCCGAGCACGATGGGCGGCACGAGCGGGAGGATGGTCACCTTGAGCTTCTGGATGAGGCCCAGGAACTCCGCGAGATCGAAGCGGGGCGTGGAGACGATGGTCCCGCCGCCGGCCAGCCCCAGCATCATGATCACCACCATGCCGTAGATGTGGAAGAAGGGCAGCACCGCGATGACGACGTCGCGCTCGCCGAAGGCCTCGAAGTTCTTCATTCCTTCGCACTGGCAGAGGTTCGCCACGAGGTTCCGGTGGGTGAGCATGACGCCCTTTGGGAGACCGGTGGTCCCGCTCGAGTAGGGGAGCACGACGAGGTCCTTCGCAGGATCGAGGGCGACCTTCGGCGGATCGCCGCCGCCCTGGAGCAGCTCGGCGAAAGGTCGGGCACCCTCGGCGGTGCCGAAGACGTACACGGCCTCCACGCCGCTCTTCCGCGCCGCCTCCTGCGCCTTGTCGAGGAAGGGCGGGACCGTCACCAGGAAGCGCGCCCGCGAGTCCACCAGCTGCTTGGCGAGCTCGTCGGCGGTGTAGAGCGGGTTCACCGTGGTATTGACCCCGCCCACCGACGCGACGGCCAGGAAGATCACCGCGTACTCGGGCAGGTTCGGGCTGTAGATCGCGAACACGTCGCCCCTGCGGAAGCCGAGGCGGCTCAAGCCGGCCGCGGCCCGCCGCACGCCTTCCGCGAGCTGGCCATAGCTGAGGGTACGGCCGGTGGGCCCGTCGATGAGGGCGGGCTTGTCGCCGAGCCGGGCCGCGTGCCGGAGCACGTAGTCCGTGATCGACACGTCGGGGATGGACACCTGGGGACTGGTCGAGAGCATGCAAGCCTCCGTGAGGGTCAAGCGCCGATCAGCGACAGGCGGGCGCCCATGGTGTGCTTCGTGTCGAGCGGCCCGGTCTTGCCGGATCGTGTGGTGAGGGTCGCGTCATAGGGTGAGGCGCCGCGCTGTCCCAGCCACTGCGCCAGCGCGCCGCCCGGTTGCGCCGGGGCCAGGAACTCGAGCGCATGAGGCCCGGCCATGAACCGCGTGCCGGCGCCTCCCGCCTCCGCGCTCGTGATCGCGGTGCCCGGCTGCCCGGTGGCCTTGGTATACCAGCCGGACACCGCGGCAAGATCGCCGGTGGCGATGCGCACGGCGCCGATACCGGTGACGCCGTTGGGGTGCGTCTGCTCGCGGGGCACCCGCCTCGCGCGGCGTCTCGTCATTGATGAGGAAGGGTCCCACGCCGCGATGCGGGCCGGCGGGAGAGCGAGAACACCCAGCGGAGCTGATAGCCGTCCGGCCGCACGCGCGACTGGGACACCGGATCGGCGATGTCCACGCCCGCGTCGCGGAAGGCGCGCGTGTCGCCCATAGAGGTCGTCGGTCTGGAGGCAGTAATCCACCAGCCCGCCCCCGCGCTGGAGCGCGGACCACCATCGATGGTCGGGATTGTCCCGGTAGAAGCCGATCAGCTCGACGTACGAGCCGTCGGCGAAGGCGATCAGCGTATTGTAGGTCCCGACCGGGTGGCGGCCGCCCGGCACCACGGTGAAGCCAAGCTCGCCGTAGGCCCGGCTGGCGGCCTCGAGGTCCTTCACCGCGATGACGAGATGATCGATGCCGCGGATCATGCGCGCGCGCCCGGGAAGAATGCAGGGGCGACCTCGGTGAGGAAGCGCTTGAGCTGGCCGGCCTGATCCCAGGAGGTGAGCCGGAGCGCGATGTGACCGAGGCCGGCGTCGAGGTAGGCGCGGAGCTGGGTCACGCACTGGGCGGGACTGCCGGCCACGGTCCAGCCCTCCACGAAGGCGGGCGTGAACTTGCTGGTGTAGTAGGTGTCGAGGAAGGCCTTGCTCTCCTCCAGCGCGGCCTGGCGGTCCTCGTTGATATTGATATTGTGGTAGAGGGAGCTCTCCAGCTTCGCCGGGTCCCGGCCCTCCTCGCGCGCCATCGTCATGATGCGTGCCCACTGTTGGCGGAACAGGTCGGGGCTCACCTTGTTGGTCATCCAGCCGTCGGCGTAGCGCGCCACCCGGCGAAAGCTTCGCTCCACCACGGAGTCCGCCGCGCTGGCGCCGCCCTTCCAGGTGAGCCCGGTGGGATTGCTGGCGATCCAGATGGGGCAGGGGCTGCTGCACCGGCGCCGGCTCGATGGTGACGCCCTCGAACTGATAGAAGCGACCTGCGTGCGAGACCTTCTGGCCGCCGAAGACCTTCCTCAGGATGTCGATGCCTTCCTCGAGCCGCGCCACCCGCTCCGAGGCCTGAACGCCCATGACGCGATGCTCGAGGGCCTGAGCCGCGACTTTGCTCGTCGGGGCCTCCGAGGCAGACCGCCGAGGCAGCGAGCGGCCTCCCGAGATCACGTCGAGGCTCGCCCATTGCTGGGCGAAGAGCAGCGGATGGCGATGGACGAAGGTGGCAAGGCACCCGACGCCGAGCCGCACCCGGGAAGTGACGCGCGGCCAGCGCCGAAAGCAGGCTCACCGCCTCCAGCCGCGGCTTGGCCAGGAGGCTGTCGCCCACCCACACCGTGTCGAAGGCGCCGGAGGCCTCCGCGCGCTCGGTCGATCTCGAGGAGATCGCGGGCTTTGAGCGCCCCCAGGACGACGGCGCGATTGGCGAGGGTGAGTCCAAACGACGCCTGAGTCATCATGGTCTCCGGGGTGCGGGTGGCGGTGCCGCGGCCGGCCGGGCCGGCCCCGACAGGCGACCACATCGGGGGCCCCTGCGTCAACCGCCCGGCGTCTTCGTTCGTCAGTATGAGTAGAAGCAGCCAAGACAGGAGGAGCTACGATGACGACGATGACCAAGACGACGACAATCGACACGCCGGCGCTCAAGTGGCTGTCGAGCCTCGCGCTACCCGCCCTGGCGTTGACGCTTGCCATGGCGCCGCCCGCGGCCGCCAGGGACCCCCGATCAGGCCATGCTGGCGCAGGCGGGCGCGCCGGGGCAGGTGGCCGATGCCCAGCCCGGGCTGCGCGGCCCCATGCCGGACCGGCGGGGTGATATGGGCGGCGAGGGCCGACGGTGGCAGCGGCATGCGCGGCATCACCGCATGCCGACGCTGGCCGCGGTGGCGCTCCGGCATCGCGCCGAGCTCGGCTTGACCGCGCAGCAGGTGGAGTCGCTCCGAAGCTCCAGATGGACCCGCGGCGCGCGGCCATTCAGCAGCGGGCCACCGCGCAGCTGGCTGCGCTGGATCTGGGCGGCCTCCTGCGAAGCGATCCGGTGGACATGACCAAGGTCGAGGCCAAGGTGCGCGAGCTCGAGAAGCTCCGGGCCGACGCCCGCCTCGCCTTCATCCGCACCAATGAGCAGGGCAAGGCGCAGCTCACCGCGGATCAGCGGGACAAGCTGAAGGCGCTCCGCGAGGCGCGCTGGCAGCGGATGAACCGTGGCGCCGAGGCCACCGCGGAGGTCGAGCGGTCGTAGCACCCGAAACACGCCGGGGTTTCTGGTCGCGGCGGGCGCTGGATGAGGCTCCGCCGCGACCTGCACGCGGTGGGGCAGGCGCGCTAGGCGGGAGGCAATCCCCACGCCCGTACCCGCGCAGGGATGATGCGGAACATCACACGGTCCGGCGGCATGGCCCGCCCCTTCCAGAGGCGGGCCAGATCCGGGGTCGTAGCGCGCGTGGAAGCGCTCCACGAGGCGCGGCGCGCGGGCTCGTCGGCGAGGAACTCGGCGCGCCCTGCACGGCCACACCGCGGATATTGCCGCGCTCGCCGGCTCCCTCGGCCACCACGCAGACGCGCGGGTCGGCTTTCAGATTTCGCACCTTCGCGAGCCCGTCCACGCTCAGCATGGTGATGGCCTCCGCGTCGGCGAGGAACCACATCGGCATCGCCAGCGGCGAGCCGTCCGGATTCAGCGTGGCCAGCACTGCCACCTCGCGCGCGGCCAGGAAGGCCTGGACGGCGGGCGCGGCGAGGCCGGCGCCACTCCCGCGCTCACGCGGGCAGCCCGAACAGGGGACGTCATGCGGGTGGCGCCGAGCATCTCGGCCATCTCCGCATCGGAGGGCCGCCGCTCGAAGCGCGCTGCGGCCTCGAGCACGGCGGGCAGCAGGGCGAGATCGCCCACGGTATTGAGGAAGATGTCGGGCAACCCCTGGATCCAGTGCACCGCGCGCACGATGTCCGCCGGTGCCTCCAGCGGCTGGTACCAGGTGGTATGGCTGCGCTCGGTAGCGGCCCACGGGCCCCGCGCGATGGACTTGATGACCTGGACGGCCACATTGCGCTCCCGGCACATCGCCAGCACCTCGTCGAAGGCGCGACGATAGCGCTCGTTCTGGGCCATGAAGAAGTTGAAGGGGAGCAGCACCGCGTCGAAGTCGAAGCGCGCGAGGCTCCGCCGGTGCAGGGCGGCGATGGTCCAGCCGTGTCCGGTGACTCCGATGTGGCGCGCCAGCCCCTGCGCGCGCGCCTCGATCAGCGCCTCCAGCGCGCCGTCCGGCCCCATGGCCTGATCCCAGTCGTCCGGATGGCCCAGCGAGTGGAGCTGGATGAGATCCACATGGTCCACGCGGAGCCGCTCGAGCGAGCGGTGCAGGTCCTCGCGCGCCTCGCGCGCGCTCCGCGCTGCCGGTCTTGGTGGCGAGGAAGAAGTCCTTCCGGTGCCGCGCCATCCACGGCCCGATGCGAAGCTCGGAGTCGCCGTAGCGCGCCGCGGTGTCGATGTGATTGACGCCGTGCCGCAGCAGGAGCTCCAGCGTGCGGTCCGCCTCCGCCTGGCTCGCCTGGGCGAGGGCGGCCGCGCCGAACAGTGTTACGGTGCTGGAATGGCCGGTGCGGCCGAAGGGTCGCCGTTCGATCATCGCGCGTCCTCCCTGGGGCGCAGCATAGCGTAGCGCGGGCCGCAGCACGAGAGGAGGGACGGGTCCCATCGAGTCGTCGCTCCTGCGACATCCGCCGTTCGCGCGGTTCTGGCTGTCGCGGGTCCTGTCCACCTTCGCCTTCCAGATGCAGGCGGTGGCGGTGGGCTGGCAGCTCTACGCGATCACCGGCAGCGCGCTCGACCTCGGCCCGGTCGGGCTGGTCAGTTTCTCCCCATGATCCTGCTCACCCTCGTGGTCGGCCGCTTCGCCGACCGGTACGACTGTCGCGCCATCGTGAGCACGTGTCAGGGCTCGAAGCGGGCGCGGCCGCGCTGCTGGCCCTCGGCAGCGCGGGGGCTGGCTGGGGCGCGAGAGCATGCTCGGCATCGTGGCGCTGGTGGGCGCGGCGCGCGCGTTCGAGGGGCCGACCATGGCGCGCGCTCTATGCCGGGGCTGGTGCCGCGGCTGGCCATCCCGCGGGCGGCGGCGTGGGCGATCTCGGCCACCCAGACCGCGCAGATCGTGGGTCCCGCGCTCGGCGGCCTGCTCTACCTGGCCGCGCCCGGCGCGGTGATGCCACCGCCGCGGCGCTCTTCCTGGTGGCGGCCCTTTGCACGGCGACCATTGCCGCCTCGCGTGACACGCGTGCCGCGGCGGCCTTGCCGCCGCTGCTCTCGGGCCTGGTCTTCATCCGGGACACGCCCATTCTCCTGGGCGACGCTGTCCCTCGACTCTTCGCGGTGCTGCTGGGGGCGCCACGCGCGCTCCTGCCCATCTATGCCGCCGACATCCTCCACACCGGGCCCTGGGGGCTCCAGGCTCCTGCGCTCAGCTCCCGCGGTGGGGCGCTCGTGATGTTCCTTCGCCCTCGTCCGGCATCCCATCGAGCGCCGGGTGGGCCCGCGTCTTTCGGCGCCGTGCTCCGCCTTCGGCGCCGCCACGGTGGTGTTCAGGCTCTCCACCAGCCTGCCGCTGTCCCTCGGCGCGCTGGCGATGCTGGGTGGGGCCGACGTGCGTGGAGCGATGGTGATCCGGTCTTCACTGGTGCAGCTCCGACGCCGGACGAGATGCGCGGTCGCGTGAGCGCGGTGAGCTCGCTCTTCACCGCGCACGTCCAACCAGCTCGGGCGAGTTCGCGCCGGCCTCACCGCCGCCTGTCTCGGCGCGGTGCCGGCGGTGCTGATCGGGGGCTGGGGAGCCTATTGGTGGCGGGCCTCTGGATGTTCCTCTTCCCCGCGCTCCGCGGCATCCGCACGCTGGACGGCTGAGCGCCCGGCTTGTGCAGCGCCCCGCCCTGCGCTACGTTCGAAGCCCGACCCAGTCAGGTGCCCATTCACCGCTGAAAAGGAGCCAAACCGTGATCCAGGAAATTCCGCACCTATCGCATCGTGCCGGGGCAGTCTCGCCGAGGTGGAGAAGCGCTTCGGTGAAGCGTACGAGAAGCGCAAGAAGTACTCGGAGCTCACCGCCTTCTGGCACACCGAGATCGGCCCGCTCAACGAGATCATCCACGTCTGGGGCTATCGCGATCTCGCCGAGCGCGCCCGCATCCGGGCGGAGGCGGTGAAGGACGGGGTCTGGCCGCCGAAGACCGCCGAGTTCATCCGCGAGATGAAGTCCGAGATCGTCAATCCCTTCCCGTTCGTCCCCGAGGTGCAGCCCGGCAAGATCGGGCCCATCTTCGAGATCCGCTACTACACGCTCAAGGGGGCACGCTCCCCGACACCATGAAGGGCTGGGAGGCCAAGCTGCCCGAGCGGATCAAGCTCTCGCCGGTGGTGCTCGCGGGCGGCGTCGAGTTCGGCACCGCCAACGGCTTCGTGCACATCTGGGCCTACCACAGCCTCGAGCAGCGCGCGCAGGTGCGGGACCAGGCGCGGAAGACCGGTGTATGGCCCCCGCCGGGTGGTGGCGACCGCCTCTTCACGCAGGAGAACAAGATCGTCCTGCCGGCCTCCTTCTCGCGCCGCTGCAGTGACCGCCCGGCAGCTCCGGGTGCTGCTGCTGGGCGTCGCGCTCTTCGCGGCGCTCGCCCCGGCCGGCGTCGCGCAGACGCCGGCCCGGGTTCGCGGCAGCATCTCGGAGCTGATCGGCCCGGTGCTCATGATCAAGACCCGCGAAGGCCCGACGGTACAGGTGCGTCTCCTGGAGGGCCTCACCGTGCTCGGCGTCGGCAAGGCCGTCCTCGCCGACGTGAAGCCGGGCGCGTACGTCGGCGTGGCCGCGGTGAAGCAGGCCGACGGGATATACCGCGCGCAGGAGATCACGATCTTCCCCCACATGGCGCGCGGCAGCGCCGAGGGCATACCCCGTGGGACCTCACGCCCGACAGCACCATGACCAATGCCACGGTGGACGCCATCGTCGTCCAGTCGGCGGGCTATCTCCTCACGCTCAAGTACAAGGGCGGCGAGCTCAAGGTGGCGGTCCCGCCGCGCACGCCGGTGGTGACCTTCGCCATCGCCACCTCACGCGCTGCTCGCTCCGGGCGCCCACGTCTTCGTGCCCGCGGTGCGCCAGCCCGACGGCGCAGCCTCGCCACCAGCCGCATCCTGGTGGGCAAGGACGGGCTGGTGCCGCCCATGTGAGGTGCGCTCCCGGCGGCTTGACACACCCCGGCCGCTCCCATACTCTGACCGCGTTATTTCAGCCCATGACCGCGGGACGCGTAGCGACGCCGTCCGAGGGGCCGACCATCGGCCGCCCGCGTCGCGACGCTCCGACTCGCTCCCTCCAGACGACACCCTCAGCGGAGGACACGCCATGCCGTCGAATCGACCCCGAATCAACCCTCGCGCGGTGTCCCGCCGCGCCTTTCTCCGGCTGAGCGCGCTCGCCGCGGGAGGGCTGCGCGCCGCTGACGTCGCCGGGAGCGCGCCGAGCCTGGGGTCAGGCGGCGCCCGCCCCGAAGAAGGGCGGCACGCTGCGAGTGGGCTTCTACGTCGAGGCGGCGACCATGGACCCGCATCTGTCCGGCAGCAAGGTCGACCGGCAGGTCTACCACAACATCTACGAGCCGCTGGTCGCGCTCGACAACAAGCTCGGCCTCCGGCCCGGCCTCGCCGAGTCGTGGCAGCAGCCCGATCGCCAAGACCATCATCTTCAAGCTGCGCCAGGGCGTGAAGTTCCACGACGGCACCGACTTCAACGCGGAGGCGGCGAAGTTCAACTTCAACCGCATGAAGACCGAGCCCAAGTCGGTGCGCAAGGGCGAGCTCGCCAGCGTGGAGTCGGTGGACGTGGTGGACGCTTACACCATCCAGCCTCAACCTGCGCCGGCCGGACGCGGCGCTCCTGGCCACCCTCACCGACCGCGCGGGCATGATGGTCTCGCCGAAGGTGATCCAGGAGCAAGGGCGCCGAGCTGGAGCGCAATGCCCAGGGCGCCGGCACCGGCCCCTTCCAGTTCGTCGAGTGGGTGAAGGACGACCACCTCTGATCCTGCGCCGCAATGACGCCTACTGGAGCAAGTCCGGGCGGCCCGTACCTGGAGCAGATCCGCTACCGGCCCATCCCCGACGACACCGTCAAGCTCCAGAGCCTCCAGGCCGGCGAGATCGACGTGATGGACTACGTTCAGCCGCGCGACGTGGCGGCGGTGAAGGCGGACAAGAACGTGGTGGTGCTCGACGTCCCGTCGCTGGCCGACTTCGCCTACCAGCTCAACCACACCAAGCCGCCCTTCAACGTGAAGGCCCTGCGCCAGGCGGTGGCCTACGCGGTCGACCTCGAGCAGATCGTGAAGGGCGTGTGGCTCAACGTGGGCGTGCCCGCCAACGGGCCCATCCCGCCCACCAGCTGGGCCTACGACAGCGGCATTCCGTTCATCAAGCGCGACCTCGCCCGGGCCAAGGCCAAGCTGGCGGAGGGCGGCAAGCCGGGCGGCTTCAGCTTCACCGTGACCACCACCAACATCCCGCTCAATATCCAGGAAGCCGAGGTGATCCAGGCCCAGCTCGCCGAGGCCGGCATCACCATGAAGGTGAAGCTGGTGGATTCCGCCACGCTCTGGCCGACGGCAACGGCAAGAACTACGAGATGATCAGCTACCAGTGGTCGGGCCGGCCCGATCCCGACGGCAACACCTACCAGTTCTACAAGACCTCGCCGGGCGTCTCGCTTGAACTGGTCGGGCATCTCGAATCCGCAGATCGACGCCATCCTCGACAAGACGCCGCGAGACCCCGCAGCCAGGCCGACCGCAAGAAGCTCTTCAGCGAGCTGGCCCGGCTGCTCCAGGAGGAGCTGCCCATGCTCTTCATCGTGCATCCCATCGAGCCCAAGGCCTTCAGCCCGCGGGTGCAGGGCTACGATCCGGTGCCGGACGGGATGATGCGGTTCCGCGAGGTGTGGCTGAAGTAGGAAACGGCCGCGCGGATGTGGCAGCTCGGTCCTGCACCGGATGGTGGCCACCGTCCCGGTGCTCTTCCTCGTCACCGCCGGCGTGTTCATGCTGATCCATCTCACGCCGGGCGATCCCATCGACGTCATGATGGCGGAGTCGGTGGACGCGGGGGTGAAGGAGCACCCTCCGGCGCGAGCTGGGCCTCGACCGGCCGCTGGCCCTGCAGTACGCGCACTGGATGGGGCGGATCCTCCGCGGGGACCTCGGCCAGTCCATCCGCAACCGCGAGCCGGTCATCGAGAACGTCGGCCGCCGCATCCGGCCCAGCCTCCAGCTCGCCGGGCTCGCCATGGCCATCTCGCTGGTGGTGGCGTTTCCCGTCGGCATCGCTCTCCGCCGCGCGGCGCAACTCGCCGCTGGACGGCGCGGGCAGCGTCGTTCGCGCTGTTCGGCATCTGCATGCCGAACTTCCTCCTCGCCGCTGCTCCTGATCTTCTTCTTCGGGCGTCACGTTGCGCTGGCTGCCCATCTCCGGCTACACGGATCCCTTCGAGGAGCCGCTGGCCGGGCTCCGCTCGCTGGCCCTGCCCGCGATCACGCTGGGGCTGGCCCTGGCCGCGGTGATCACGCGCACGCTGCGCTCGAGCATGCTGGAGGCCCTCGCCGAGGACTACGTGCGCACCGCGCGGGCCAAGGGCGTGTCGGAGTGGCGCGTGATCCGGCGGCCACGTGCTGCAGAACGCCCTCATCCCGGTGGTCACCGTGATGGGGCTCCAGCTCGGCACCCTGATCGGCGGCGCGGTGATCACCGAGTACGTCTTCGCGCTGCCGGGGGTGGGGCGCCTGGTGGTGGACGCGGTCTTCGCCCGCGACTATCCCCTCGTGCAGGGCGTCGTGCTGTTGATTGCCGTGGGCTTCATCGTGAGCAACCTGATCGTGGACCTGCTCTATGGCTGGATCGATCCGCGGATCCGGATTCGCTGAGTCGCCTCCGGCGATCCCGGCGGCGCGCCGCGGCGCCGAGCGCCGAGCGTCGCTGGATCGTCCTGCGCCGGGCCGCCCGCGCCCGCCTGGCGCCCGTTCGGCGCCGCGGTGGTGCTCGCTGGCGGCGCTGGCGGCGGTGCTGGCGCCGGTGGTCGCCCCCACGATCCCCTCAAGCAGAACCTCGGCCACGCGCTCGCGCGTCCGGACCGCGTCCACCCGCTGGGCACCGACAATGTCGGCCGCGACGTGCTCTCGCGCGTGATCTGGGGCACGCGCATCTCCTGGTGGCCGGCTTCACGTTCGGTGGCGATGGCGCTGGCTGGCGGGCAGCCTGCTCGGCCTGCTCGCCGGCTACTGGGGCGGCCGCGCCGACGGGCTCGTGATGCGCGCTGATGGACGCGGTGCTGTCCTTTCCCCGCTGGTGCTGGCCCTCGCGCTGGGGGCGGTGCTGGGCGCGGGCCTCACCGGCGTGCTCATCGCGCTGAGCGTGGTCTACACGCCCACCTTCGCGCGCCTCATGCGCGGACAGGTGCTGTCGATCAAGGCCCGCGACTACGTGGAGGCGGCCCGGGCGCTGGGCGCGTCCGAGCTGGCGCATCGCGGGGCGCCACGTGCTGCCGAACGCGGCGGCGGCCATCGTGGTGCAGGCGGGGCTCAGCGTGGCCTTCGCCATTCTCGCGGAGGCGTCGCTGTCCTTCCTGGGGCTCGGCATCCAGCCCCCGCCGCGTCGTGGGGCAGCATGATCAACGCCGGCCGCGGTTATCTGCAGCAGGCGCCGTGGATCGTGTTCGGCCCGGCGCCGCGCTGTTCGTGACGGTGGTGGGCCTCAACTTCGTGGGCGACGCCATTCGCGACGCCCTCGATCCCCGCGCGCGCTTTTAGCCGCGCGACCCCGCGCGCATCAGCTCGCGCACCTTGGCCGTGAAGGCGTCGGCTTCGAAGGGCTTGCCGAGAAAGTCGGCCGCCTCTCCCTCGATGGCCTCCGCGGGCGCTGCCCTCGTCCACGATCCCGGAGATGTAGAGCACCCGCACGCCGGGCCGGAGCTGGGTGGTAAGCGCTGCGCGAGCTGCGCGGCCGTTCATCCCCGGCATCATCATGTCGGTGATGAGGAGGGTCGATCTTGCCCGCGTGTTGCCCCGCGCGCGGTCGAGCGCGGCCTGCCCGCTCTCCGCCTCGAGGACGTGGAAGCCGGCCGGCCGCAGGATATTGGCCGCCATGAAGAGGAAGCCCGCGTCGTCGTCCACGAGGAGTAGGGTGCCGACGGCGGTGCCGGGCGCGGGATCGGGCGCGCGCGGGCCCGTGGGAGCGGGCGCGGGGGCGTCGGCGACCGGCGGCGGAGCGACGACAGGTGCGGGGGCCGGAGTCGGCGCCGGGCGCGGGGGCGCGGGCGGTGCGACCGCAGGTCTGGTGGGCGGAGCCGCCGCCGGAGCGGGCGCCGGCCTCGCGGCGGTGCGGTCGCCGGAGCGGCGCCGGCCGCGTGGGGGCGCCGCGGGGGCGGGCGCCGGCCTCGGAGCTGGCGCCGCCGGGGATGCGGGGACCGGCCGCGGGGATCCGCCGGCCGCGGGCTCGGTGGCACCTCGCGGGCGCCGGAACGGGGGCGGAGCCGGCGGCCGCTGCGGCGGCCTGCCGCCGCGCCGCCTCCACGTCTTTCTTCAGCCGCTCGACCTCCGCACGGCTCTCGCGCAGCGCCATCTCCGACTGCTTCTGCCGGTCGGCGGCGGCGGTGGCCGCGGCGCGCGCGCGCTCTCGGCTTCCCGCTGCTGGCCGAGCGCCCCTGGAGATCGGCGCGCGCCCGGTCTGTCTCGGCCTGAATCCCCGCGAGGCGGCTATCCCGGCTGACCGCCGCCGCCCGCGCGCGCGCCAGCTCGGCGGCGCTCAGGCCTCGCGCCCAGAGGATGAGCCCGACCCCGATGACGCCCAGCACCGCCAGCGCGGCGATGGCGGGGGCTTCGGGACCGGCAACGTTCAGCGCGGCGCCGACCAGCACGGTGGCGACGATCATGACGACGACGGGCATGTGGCGCACGCGGCCTCCTTGACCTCGAGTTCCTCGAGCCCACGCCTCTGGCACGAGTCGCGGTGGGCCGAAGGTAGCGCCCGGGGCGGGGAAGGTCAAGAACGGCGAGCGCCGCGGTTGCGGTAGAATCCCCCGCCATGCTCGTCCGCTCTGCCCTCTTCGCCATCGTGGTCCCGGTCCTGGTGGCGCTGATCGCCACCGGGCTCACCTTCGCGCTGGCCTCGGCGGTGCCTCTGATGGCGGCCCTCCGACGTCCGTCGATGGGCCCCGCGCTGCGCTTCGGAGTCGACACCTTCGCCTTCCGGAACGACAGCCGCATTCACCACCGGGCAAGCCCGACCTGTACGCCAACTGGTGCTTCGTGATCGCGCGGGCGGTGGTGCAGTTCCAGCGCTTCGCGCGCTTCGAGCCCGATGCGCCCCGCCTGGCTCCCGGCCGACTATACCGCGCTGGTCCGTCGCGTCACCCGCCGGCCGTCCTGGTGGGCGCCGGTCCCGCCTCACCGTCGCATCGTGGTGCCCGGCTTCGCCTCGCTCCACGAGCTCACGCGCGAGATGGAGCCGGCGGTCAAGGCCGGCCTCCGCGGGCGGCTGTGGACGCTCGTCCACTGGTCGAACTGGCGGATAGTCTTTCCCCACCCGCGGGGCCAGCAGGAGCGGGTGGCCGCCGAGGCGGTCGCCGAGCTGCAGGCGGGGCGGCCGGTGCAGCTTCTCATCACGGACTTCCCGCGCATCAAGCTCAATCATTCGGTGCTCGCGTACGACTACGCGGGCGCGCGAGCCCGACATGGTGGACTTCACCGTCTTCGATCCGAACGATCCCCACGGGCCGGGCGTGGTGCGCTTCGACCGGCGCGCGCAGCGGTTTCGCCCCGCCTCCTCTGCGGGGTGATGGTTCCCCACTTCCGGGCCTTCCGGCGGTACGGCTCGCCGCTCTACTGAGCGGCGTCTTCGACCAGAAAGGGATCCCCATGGGTGTACTGGACGGCAAGGTGGCGGTGGTGACGGGCGCGGGCCGGCTGCGCGGAATCGGCCGCGCCACCGCGGTGGCGCTGGCGGAGCTGGGCGCGGACGTGGTGGTGACGGGAACCGGCCGCGACCCGTCGTCCTATCCCGAGGACGAGAAGAAGGCGGCGGTGGAAGGACGTGGAGAGCACGGCGGAGCAGATCCGCGCCGCCGGCCGGCGCGCGCTTGACGTTCACCGGCGATGTGAGCCAGGCCGCCACCGCGAAGCGCCTCGTGGAGACGACGGTGAAGGAGCTCGGCCGCCTGGACGTGCTGGTGAACAATGCCGCCTATCCGCGCGGCAACGATCGCGTCCCGATCTCCCAGCTGGACGAAGGCATCTGGCGGAAGGTGCTGGATATCAAGCTCACCGGCGCCTTCCTCCTCTGCCAGCAGGTGGTGCCGATCATGACGAAGCAGAAGTGGGGGCGCATCATCAATATCTCCTCCATCGCGGGAAGCGCGGCAGCCCGAACACCGCCGCCTACAATGCCGCCAACTTCGGCATCCAGGGCCTCACCCAGTCCATCGCCCAGGAGGTCGCGCGTCACGGCGTCACCTGCAACGCGGTGTGCCCGGGCACCATCGACACCGCGCGCATGGACGTGCTGGGGCGCGGCGAGGGCTGGCAGAAGCAGCTCGACCGCATCCCCATGGGCCGCGCCGCCACCGACGAGGAGGTGGCGGGGCTCATCGGCTTCCTGTGCTCGCCGGCGGCGGCCTTCATCACCGGGCAGGCCATCAACATCGACGGCGGCGTGGTGATGTGGTGAGGTAGAGTATCCAGGCCGCGCCGATCAGGAGCGGCCCGACAAAGGAGAGCGGAACATGGCCGCCAAGTACAAGGTCGTCGTCCAGAAGCCGTCCGGCGGGATCACCTATGACCTCGCCGATCTCAGCCTATCGCATCGAGCGCGAGGCGCTGGACCCCATCGGCGCCGAGATCGTCGAGGTGCCGGCGAAGACGGAGGAGGAGTTCATCGCGGCGGCGCGAGGACGCCGACGCGCGTCATCGCGCGCAATCGCCGCATCTCGGCCGCCATCATCAAGGGGCTCCGGAACTGCAAGGTCGATCGGGCTCGGCAGCGTGGGCGCCGACACCGTGGACGTGGACGCCGCCACCGAGGCGGGCATCGTGGTCACCAACGTCCCCGACGTCTTCATCGACGAGGTGGCCGACCACACCATGGCCATGTTCCTGGCCGCCCACCGCCGGCTGCGGCTGATGCACCAGCTCACGGTGGACGGGAAGTGGACGGAGGGCCGGCCCTACTTCAAGGACATCCCGCGCCTCTACGGCCAGACCATCGGCCTCATCTCCTTCGGCAACGTGGCCAAGGCGGTGGCCCGCCGCTGCCATGCCTTCGGCCTGCGCGTGATCGCCTACGATCCGTTCCTCGCCGAGCTCGAGATGACGGCGGTGGGGGTGGAGCCCGTCACCAGCCTCCTCGAGCTGTGCCGGCCGCTCGGACTTCCTCTCCATGCACGCGCCGCTCAATGCCGAGACGCATCACCTGATGGGCGAGCGGGAGTTCCGCGCCATGAAGCAGCACCGCGATCTTCATCAACAACGGCCGCGGGTCCCACGCGTGGACGAGCGGGCGCTGACGGAGGCGCTGCGCCAGGGCTGGATCGCCGGCGCCGCGCTCGACGTCTTCGAGACCGAGCCGGTCGAGACCGACCAACGCGCTGCTCGCCATGGACAATGTCCTCGTGAGCCCGCATATCGCCTCCGCGACGGCTCGGATGGCGCCCGAGACGCGCCGGCGGCTGGGGCGCGAAATCGCCACCGTGCTGCAGGGCAAGTGGCCGCGCTCGGCGGTGAACCCCGGCGTGCTCGCGCGCACCAGCCTCATTCGCTGGCAGCCCTATCCCATGGGCCGGGGCCCCAACCGGTAGCCGCCGCCATGCGCCACGTCCGCCTCGGCCGCACCGGGCTCCAGGTCTCGCGGATCTGCCTCGGCACCATGACCTTCGGGCTTGCAGTGCGACGAGCCGACGGCGGTGGCGATCCTCGATCGCGCGGCCGCGGGCGGCATCACCTTCCTCGACGCCGCCGACGTCTATCCGGTGGGGGCAGCCTCGACACGGTGGGGACGGACCGAGGAGATCCTCGGGCGCTGGCTGGCGGGGCGCCGCCACGACTTCGTGGTCGCCACCAAGTGCGCGGGGCGATGGGCGCCCGGCCCTGGGACCGCGGGCTCTCCCGCAAGCACATCCTCGACGCCATCGACGCCTCGCTCCGCCGCCTGCGCACGGACTACGTGGATCTCTATCAGCTGCATCACCCCGACCGCGAGACGCCCATCGACGAGACCCTGCGCGCGCTGGACGACGTGGTGCGGGCGGGCAAGGCGCGCTACGTCGGCTGCTCGAACTACCTCGCCTATCAGGTGGCGCGCGCCATCGGCCGCAGCGAGGCGCGGGGGCTGGTGCGCTTCGACTCCGTGCAGCCCCGCTACAACCTCCTCTTCCGCCAGATCGAGCGCGAGCTGCTCCCGCTGTGCCGGGAGGAGGGCATCGGCGTCATTCCCTACAACCCGCTCGCGGGCGGCTTCCTCACCGGCAAGCACCGGCGCGAGGCGGGGCCCACCGCGGGCACGCGCTTCACGCTGGGCAACGCGGCGGGGCGCTACCAGGATCGCTACTGGCACGAGCGCGAGTTCGACACCGTGGAGGCGCTTCGCCCGCTGGCCGCGGAGGCGGGCATCTCGCTCACGCGGATGGCGGTGGCGTGGGTGCTTGCGCATCCCGCCATCACCGCGCCCATCATCGGCGCCAGCCGGCCCGAGCAGCTCGACGACGTGCTGCCGGCGGTGGAGAAGGATCTCGGCGCCGACATCAAGGCGCGGCTCGACGACGCTCACCGCCGACTACCGGCTGGGCGACGATCCCCGCTGAGCGGACGGAGGCTCCTGGCATGGCGCGCGTGGCGATCCTCGACGACTATCAGGGCGTGGCCCCTCGGCCTGGCGGAGTGGAAGAGCCTCCCGGGGGGACCGACGTCCAGGCCTTCTCCGGACCATCTCGACTCGCGCGGACGCGCTCGCGCCAGCGGCTGGCCGACTTCGACGTGGTGATGGCCATGCGCGAGCGCACGCCGTTCACGCGCGCGCTGCTCGAGCGCCTTCCCCGCCTGAAGCTCCTCGTCACCTCGGGGATGCGCAATGCCTCCATCGACGTGAAGGCGGCGACGGAGCGCGGGATCACCGTGTGCGGGACCTCGGGGCTGCCGTATCCCACCGCCGAGCTGGCGTGGGGCCTGGTGCTCGCGCTGTTCCGCCGCATCGCCGTCGAGGACCGGGCCACGCGGGACGGCCGCTGGCAGACCACGGTCGGTCTCGGCCTCAACGGCAAGACCCTGGGCGTGCTCGGGCTCGGCACGCTCGGCTCGCGCGTGGCGAAGTATGGGCGGCGCCTTCGAGATGGAGGTGCTGGCCTGGAGCCAGAATCTCACCGCCGCCCGCGCGGCCGAGGTGGGCGCCACGCTCGTGTCCAAGGACGAGCTGCTGGCGCGCTCGGACGTGGTGAGCGTTCACCTCGTGCTGGGAGACCGCACCCGCGGGCTCATCGGCGCCCGCGAGCTCGGGCTCATGAAGCCCACCGCCTATCTCGTCAACACCTCGCGCGGCCCCATCGTCGACGAGGCCGCCCTGGTCCAGGCGCTGCGCGAGGGGACCATTGCCGGCGCCGGCCTCGACGTCTTCGAGCCCGAGCCGCTGCCCGCCGACCATCCGTTCCGCCGGCTGCCCAATACCGTGATCACGCCGCACCTGGGCTACGTCACCGCGGAGACCTACCGCATCTTCTTCGGCCAGGCCGTGGAGGACATCAAGGCCTTCCTCGACGGCAAGCCCGTGCGCGTCCTGACCGGCTAGGCGGTGAGGAGCCGCCGGCCCACGCGCGGGTACTCGAGCACCAGCCCCTCGCCGTCCACGCGGATCTCCTCCACGAAGTCGGTGCCGAGACCCTCGTAGCGCCAGCGGCTCTCGGCGGTGTTGCGCGTGAGCAGGGTATAGCGCTGGCGCGCGGGCGCCAGCTCGAGGCCGGGCAAGGCGATATAGGCCGCCCGGATCTCCGCGGCCTCGCCCGGATCGAGCTGAAGGCGGCGAATGGGGAGCGTGTTGGTGAAGGCCGACGCGTAGAGGTCCACGTCCAGGCAGTCGTCGAGGGCGGGAATTGTCTCACCGCCACGAAACTGCCAGCGGCCGGCGCCATCGGAGACCAGATCGAGGACACGCGCGGGCAGCGCGTCGGCCTCCACCCGCACCTCCCGGGCCCGCCACGCCGCATCGCAGCGGATGAGATAGCGCACGCGCACCCGCCGAGTGCCGTGCAGGCCGAGCATCATGCCATCCGCCCACACCCCGTCGGCGTCGGAGTGGAGCGTGAGGTGCTCGAGCCCCGGCTCGTCCCACGCCTGCCAGAGGACATCGCGCGCGCGGCCGCCCGGCGCGTCGCCGGTGCTCATGGCGCAGTCTCGAGACGGTACGGCGCCCGATTGATATTTCCCACGAAGACGGGGAGATCGGTGTGGCCGAGCATCTGGCGAATGGCCTGCGACTCGCCCAGATGAAACCAGTAGTGATAGGTGAGCCGGCGCAGCGTGGTCCCGACGCTTTCCCGGTGCGGCGCACCCTTGACCTCCCAGTGCGCGAGGAGCCCCTCCGAGGTGAGCGTGTCGAGATAAGGATCGGCGGCGGTGGTGATGGCGCGCCACGCGCGCCAGGCCTCGTCCAGCGCGGGCGTGCTGCCGGGCTCGCCGAAGCCGAAGCGCGCCACCGCGGGCTCCAGCGTCCGGCCCTGCGCCCGCTCCAGCCAGGAGATCTGCTCGTGCCAGGCGAGATGGCCCACGAGCCAGGCCATCGAGTTCATCGACCCGAACCGCCGCTCGGCCTCGGCGCCGGTGACGCCCTCGAAGGCGCGCGACCACTCGCCACGGGTGAAGCGGAGCTGGTCTACCAGGGGATGCGGCATCGTTCCTCCTCTGCGCGGGCCTCCTCTGCGCGAGGTCCAGGTTAGGGGAGATCCGGGTGGCGCCGCTTGGAGATTCTTGTCCAGGGCCGACGCCGACCGACGTGCGCGGCCTCCCCGATCGAGTAGTATGGAGGCCGTGTCCGCGACGGACAATGGCCTGGGCTTCGACCCGCGCGAGCTCCGCGGGCTCCGCGCGCTCCGCACGCCCGCGGGGATACAGCGGGCGCTGGACGACATGCCGTATCACCTCGCGCCCACCGCGTGGTCGCCGCGGCGCGTGTGGCGCGAGGGGACCGCCCACTGTCTCGAGGGAGCGGTCTTCGCGGCGGCGGCGCTGCGCGTGCTGGGCTTCCCGCCCTTGCTCCTGGACCTCGAGGCGGTGCAGGACTCCGGATCACGTGCTCGCGGTGTACACGCGTGCGCGGGCACTGGGGCGCCATCGCGAAGTCGAACTTCTCGGGCCTCCGCTTCCGCGAGCCTGTGTACCGCTCGCCCCGCGAGCTGGTGTTGAGCTACTTCGACGACTACATGAACCTGCGGGGCGAGCGCACGCTGCGCGCGTATTCCCAGCCGGTGAACCTGGCTCGCTTCGACCGTACCCGCCCGGGCTGGATGACGGGCGACGACGCCTGCTGGTGGATCGCCGAGCACCTGGTCGGCGTGCCCCACACGCGCCTGCTCACGCCGCCGATGATCCGAGGTCTCAGCAACATGGGACGGCGCTCGCTGCGCGCGGCGCTCATCGGCCATCGCGGTCCCGGACGGGCCCGCTGAGAGGAGATCACCATGTCCACCGCCGACTCCGTCGACGCCCACCAGCCGCTCCAGGCCGTGCACGCGGATGCGCGGCCCTGGGAGACCCTCCGCTGGCCCGGCCAGTGGAGCAAGATGCTCTTCCACCCGCGGCCGGACCATCCCACTGAGCCCAACGCCGGGCTGGTCCGCTACGAGCCCGGATCGCACCATCCCTTCCACAAGCATGATTTCGCCCAGGTCTGGTACATCCTCGAGGGGAGTTCCGCATCGGCGAGGCGACCTACGGGCCCGGTACCATGCTCTTCTATCCGGACCCGCACTTCGAGCCGCCGCTGTCCACGACCACCGGCGGCCTCATGCTCTTCGTCCAGTACCAGGGTCCCGACACCGGGGGCCGCCCCATCTATGACGGCCGCTTCAACATGACCGCGCGGAAGCCCTGGAGCAGGAGAACCTCGAGCGCTGAGCCTCAGAGCACCATGGGCGGCCGGCCGAAGCGGGCGCGCACCCGGTTGATGGCGCCCAGCACGGCCGGCCGCGCGACGAGGCGCCGCTCGATCTTCCCTTGCCCGGGAAGTCGAGCAGGATCAAGCCGATGACCATGGTGAGCAGCCCCTGCCCGGGCACGCCGGGAACCGAGAGGAGAAGGCCCAGGGCGATGAGCGCGAGGCCGAGGATGTTCTTGGCGATCCGCCATATCCAGCGCAGGAACGGCGAGCGCGGCCAGGGGCGGTCACGGGACCCTCGCGGAAGTAGTCCACCGGGAGCGCCACCAGCACGGCGGTGACCGCCGCCAGGCTCACCAGGGACGACGCGGCGAACAGTCCCGCGCCCCACAGCAGCCGCTCGGTGAGCGTGGTGCCCTCGAGCAGGCGGCCGAGCATCGAAGGGGAATCCTCCCGCGCTAGCCTCGGTGCGCCGCCACCTCCACCCGCGCATCGTTGTAGCAGGCGCCCCCGGCGAGGTCCGCGTGGTGCGCGGGCGCGAGCGCGGAGACGGTCTGCCCATTGTCGCTGGTGCGGAACCACGCGCCCTTGAGCGAGCAGACCACCCCCGGCCGCACCGTGTCGGTGACGTGAAGGGGCAGGCGCACCTCGCCGAGGTCGTTCCACATCCGGACGCGGTCGCCCTCGCGCAGGCCGCGCGCCCGCGCGTCCTCCGGATGCATCTCGAGGGGAGGCGTGGCGTCGCTGGCGGAAAGCCCGCCGAAGGTCGAGGTGATCCGCTGGTCCGAGGCAGGGGTGATGAGAACGAGCGGGTAGGGGCTCTCCACCGGGCGGTAGCCGGGCACGCGCGCGCCGTACTTCCCCTCGAGGTACTCGGAGGTGAGCTCCACCTTGCCGGATGGCGTGCGGGGGTGACGTTCCGGAACAGCGCGGCCGGCTCGCCGTCCACATCCATGGCGAGCGGCGCCTCCAGGGGTACGCCGCTCCCCGAGTAGCCCCGCATGCGCGGGTCGGCCGCATCGACCGCGTCGTCCATCAGCTCGGCGTCGCCGGCGCGGAAGGCGGGCTCCGTGAAGCCGAAGCGCGCGGCCAGGCGCCGGAAGATCTCGGTATTGGGCAGCGACTGACCTTGCCACGGGATCACCGGCTCGGCGCGCTGCAGCCAGTGGGTGCCGTAGGCGGCGTAGAGATCCGCATACTCGAAATGGCTCGAGGCGGGCAGCACGATGTCGGCATAGGCGAGGCTATCCGTCATCACCACGTCGCATCCCACCGTGAAGAGATCCTCGCGCGCGAGGCCTCGCTTGAGCCGGTTCTGATCGGGGTGGACGATCACGGGATTGTGGTTGTAGATGAACAGCGCCTTGATGGGAGGCGTCAGCGAGGGGTCGAGGAGATCCCGGCCGACGTCGATGATATTGATGGTCCGCGTGCCCGCCGGCACGAGGTCGGGACGCACGAGCCGCGCGGGCGTCTTGGGGAACGCATGGCCGGCGCCGTTCACCAGCCCGCCCCGGTCACGCCCCACTTGCCGGCGAGCGCGGGCAGCGCGAACACCGCGCGGATGCCGCTGCCGCCGTTCTGGTTGCGCTCCAGCCCATTGCCCACGCTGATGGCCGCGGGCGAGAGCGTGTGATACCACGCCGCGAGCTGGCGGATGTCCGCCTCGGGCACCCGCAGATCCGCGCCGCCTCCGCGGGGAGTAGCGGCGCGCCTCCGCCATGAAGGCCTCGAAGCCCTCGACGTGACGCGCGATGAAGTCGCGGTCGAGCCCGCCCGCCGCTCGAGCTCCGCGGCGATGGCCCAGGCGAGCACCACGTCGGTGCCCGGCCGCAGCGCGAGGTGGAGATCGGCCTGCTCGGCGATCTTCACCCGCTTGGGATCGATGACCACCACCCGGGCACCGTCGCGGCGGGCCGAGTTGATCAGCGGCGTGAGATGGAGGTTGCACCAGGTGACGTTGTTGCCCCACACCACGATGAGCTTGGCGTGGCGTACTTCTTCCGGCGCGATTCCCGGTGCCGCGCCGTAGGTGCCCATCCACGCCTCCGCCCGGATGCCCCCGCACAGGGGCGGCGGTCGAGCAGGGTCGCGCCCAGTCGATGGAAGAACCGAAGATCCATCGAGGCGCCCGCGAGCATGCCGTGCGGGCCCGCGTAGTTGAGCGGGAGAATGGCCTGCGGCCCGTGCTCGGCGATGATGGCGGCGAAGCGGTCGTGGATGGCGTCGAGCGCGGCGTCCCAGGAGATGGGCTCGAAGCGCCCCTCGCCCTTCGGGCCCACGCGGCGCAGCGGTGAGTGGAGTCGCCCCGGCCCATGGACCCAGTCCGGGTAGGCCGCCGGGACCTTGGCGCAGAGCACGCCGCCGGTATACGGATTGGCCTTCGAGCCGCGCACCTTCACGATGCGCTCTCGCTCCACCGTGACGGTCAGGCTGCACGTGTCGGGACAATCGAGAGGACAGACGCTGGCGCGCTCTGCGATCATGGATGCCTCCTGTCGTCGCGCGCGATCGCGCGCAACGACTTCAGCTATCGCACAGTCGCGGCGCGATCTCAACCATTCGTCGCTCACGCGACGACGAGGTGCGGGACGCGTCCCTCGAACAACAGCGCCGCGCCGTGGAAATGGCTGAGCGAGAACTCGAAGACATGGCCCACGCCGGCATTGCCCACGCGTCTGTCCCGCCGCGGAGACGATTCCGGCGAGCAACTCGCGCAGGCGCGCCCTCCGCCCCTCCTCGCCGGGTCCCACGCGGCCGCCGCCGCGCGCGGGGAGGCCAAAGGCCTCGAGCGCGTGAGCCCGGAGCAGCTTCGGCCACAGGCGCCCGAAGAGCGCGGGGTCGTGAAAGAGATCGATCCCGACGAGGCGATCGCCCACGAAGACGGCGGCGCCGAGGATTCCCGACGGCGCGGGCAGCCCGCGCTCGGTGGCCTCGAGGTGCGCGCGCACGTCCGCCTTTTCGTAGACGGCCTGGAAGCTCGCGGTGGGCGACGGAGCCGCCGCCGCGCGGGCATAGCGGTCCACCTCGGACCACACGCGCCCCTGGTCGGCGCGGCTCAGCACCTGGGAACGGAGCCCGGGGCGGCGAAGCTGCCCTTGCTCTCGAAGTCGCGGCGGCTCTCGTTCCAGCGTCGGGCCTCGACGCAGTAGACGCCCACCGGGCGCGGCCCGGAGAAGGGCGGCAGCAGCAGGTCCTCGCCGAGCACCCGGTTCTGCTTTCCCCCACGAGGATCTCGCCGGCGAGGAGCAGCACGTGCGTCTTGCCGCGATTGTCGACGACGAGATCGGGCACCCGGGCCTGCTCGCGCTCGGTGATGGCGAGCTGTCCGCGCCCTCGCGCCTCGTCGAGGGTGGCGACCTCCAGCGGCCGGCCCGGCCGGCCCTGCAGCCAGACGACGAGCAGCTCGCCGTGCGGCTGCCCCGGCCCCATCCGCACGTCCTCGACGAATCGCCGGAGGTCCGCGCTCGACTGGCCGGCGGCGCCGGCCCCTCCTTTCCCGCAATCTCGGCGGAATCTCGGGCGGGACCTCGGGTAAGAAGCGGCGCGGCCCTGGGCTTCGGCGGTCCGGGCTCCCATCGCCGCCAGGCCGCCCAGGGTCAACGTTCTCAGGATCGCGCGTCGGGTTCCGTCCATATCGGTCTCTCCTCCGGGCCCGGGGAGAAGCCGCCGGGTGGGCCCGCACTCATTGGACCGGGCCGGCGGGGAAAGTTCCCGGCGTCCTGCGCAGCTTGACGGCGGGGCGGGGACGGCCGATGATGCGGGCAGAGCCATGGACGGGGTCCACGATCTCGGGGGATGCACGGATTCGGGCCGGTGGATCGCGAGGCCAACGAGCCCGTCTTTCCACGCGCCCTGGGAGGCGGCCGTCTACGCCATCATGCGCGCGAGCATGAGCAACGGGCTCTACAACCTGGACGAATTCCGCCACGGCGTCGAGCGCATGGACCCGGCCCACTATCTCCGGTCGGGCTACTACGAGCACTGGCTGGACGGCATTGCCCGCGTGCTGGTGGAGAAGGGCGTGGTCTCCGCCGAGGAGCTGGAGCGTCGCACGGAGTTCTTCGCCGCCCGGCCCGACGCTCCCGTCACTGCCGCGGTCGGCGCCATGCCGGCGAACCCCGCCCCAGCTTCCACTGGAGCGCGGAGCCTTCGGAGCGGCCGACCACGGCCCCCCGCGCTTCGCGCCCGGTGACGCGGTGATCACGCGGAACATCCACCCGCGCGGGCATACGCGGCTTCCGCGCTACGCGCGGGGCCGGCGGGGCGTCATCCACCGCGTGCACGGCGCCCACGTCTTCCCGACACCCACGCGCACGGACAGGGCGAGCAGCCCCAGACGCTCTACAGCGTCCGCTTCGATGCCCGCGAGATGTTCGGCGAGACGGCGGAGGCGAACCAGAGCATCTACATCGATCTGTGGGAGCCGTACCTCGAGCCAGGAGAGCCCCGTGGGTAAGAATCATCCGAACGTTGAGAAATACGTCGAGTCGCGCGTGCGGGCGCTCGAGTCGCTCCTCCTCGAGAAAGGCATCCTGCCCGCCGACGCGGTCGACCGTGTGATCCAGCGATTTGAGGCGGATACCGGGCCCTGATCGGCGCCCGGGCGGTGGCGCGGGCGTGGCGGGACGCCGCCTACAAGCGGCGCCTCCTCGAGGAGCCCCGAAGCGCGCTCGCCGACTTCGGGCTCGACTTCGACATGCTCCGCGTGGTCGAGAACACGGCGGCCGTGCACAACATGGTCGTCTGCACCCTCTGCTCCTGCTATCCGTGGGCGGTGCTGGGGTTGCCGCCCACCTGGTACAAGATGCCGGCCTACCGCTCGCGCGCGGTGATCGAGCCCCGCAAGGTGCTCCGCGAGTTCGGCGTGGACATTCCCGAGTCCCGCGAGGTCCGGGTCTGGGACTCCAGCGCCGAGCTGCGCTACATGGTATTGCCCGAGCCCCCGCCGGGTCCGAGCATCTGGATGAGGCGGGGCTCCTGCCGCTGATCACGCGCGACGCCCTCATCGGGGTGGCAGACGTCGGACCGGTCCCACCGCGCGGCTGAGCGCATGTACGAGCGCCGCCGCAACCTCGTCGTCCGGCCCGACGGCCGCCTCGTCAACGTCGCTCGGCCCCGCGGGCAGCTCTTCGTCTGCGCGAGCGGGTGCTGCTGCGGCCGGGTGGAGGACGGCTTCGCGCCCGTCCCCACCGAGCTTTTCCACCGCGAGTGGGAGCGCCGGCGCCTCCGCAACGTCGTGCACCTCACCATCGGTGGCTGCCTCGGACCCTGCGCGCTCGCCAACGTGGTCCTGCTCCTCTTCGACGGCCAGGCGCAGTGGTTCCACTCGATGAACCGCGACAGGCTCATCTTCGCGCTCTACGATCACGTGGACAGCATGCTCGCGGCCGACGGGGTCCTGCCGCCGGCGCCCGCGCTGGCGCCCTATCACTTCACGGCCTCGTCCTGGCAGCCGCGCCCGGACGGCCAGCCGGTGGACGACTTCCGGCCGCGCCGCCGGGCAGAGTCGGCCGCGGCGGAGGCGGCGCACGCCTGCCCGAGGGGAGCCGGCGGACCCGACTCCTCGACGAGGCAAGCGACGCCGGGGCGGCGGAGCGCCTCGTGGCCGATATGACCGGGCCCGCGGCGATGCCGCGCCGGAACGGCGAGCTCGTCTTCGCGGAGCCGTGGCAGGGACGGGTGTTCGGCATGGCGGTGGCACTGTCCGAGCGGGGGCCTTCGCGTGGAGGACTTCCGCCAGGAGCTGATCGCCCAGGTCGCCGCCGCGGAGCGGCGCGGAGGGCCCTTCGAGTACTACGAGTGTGGCTGGCCACCTTCGAGCGCCTCCTCGCCGCCAAGGGACTCGTGAGCGGCGCCGAAGTGGAGGAGTGCGCCTTCCAGTTCGAATTCGGCGAGCGCGACGAAGTCTTTTGACGCCCGCCTGACGCGCGCCGCGGGCAACAATTCTCGAAGTTCCTCCGGCTTCCCGTGGGGTTCGCCCGCATTCCGCTGATTTTCCTTTTTGAGAAGCGGTCGGAATCGCGCGCGTTTTCGCCAGGGCCTTGGTTGGCACCTCGGTTGCTCTTATTCCATGCATGCGGCACTCAAATCCGGCACCCACGGAGGGACACATGGCCAGGCTCAACTACTCAAGCTCTGCTGGACCGTGATGGCGCTGGGCGCGGTGGTCTTCTTGACCCACTCGGCCCTCGTCGCCTTCGCTCGCTAGGCTCACTCTCGGCGGTGCCGCCGGGCGGCCCGCTGGCTCGATACCCAGGCGTCGCGCTTCGTCACACGGGGCGCGACGCCTGGACGGCTTCTGGCGTGGCTTCTCGATTGGGGAACATTGGCAACCGCGCTATTTCACTGTCGAACTTCCTTGGCTCACGTTTTGCTCAATCGGATGGGTGGATTCGACCATGCGCCTCGCTCCCGAGGTATTTCTCGTTTCGGCTCTGGTGATTCTCGTGCTCGGCGGCGTCGCGGGCTGGAGCCTCCACGCCCTCAACGAGCTCGTCGAGGTCAACCGGGATATCGCCACGCGCGCCGTCCCCGCCATCGAGACCACGAGCGGGCTGCCGGAATCGTTCCGCCGGCTCGTGCGGCTCGAAGCCAAGTATCTCGTCCTCCGTGACCGCGCCTACGCCGACCTCTGGAACGAGCGAGCCACGCGGGTCAGCAGCGAGCTCGACCGGCTGGGGACGCTGCTGGCCAGCGCCGACGAGATTCGCTGGCACGCGGACGCGGTGGCCGCCTTCGCGCGCTATCGCGCCCTCGTGGACCAGGAGCGCGCGCTCCTCACCCGCGGTGAGACGGCGCGCGCCGAGCAAATATCCGGCCGGGACGCGCGGGAGGCGGCCGATCACGCCGAGGCGAGCCTCGGCAAGCTCATGGCGGCGACCAACACCGCGCTCAGGCGCGCGCAGGCCGACGCGGGGGCGCTGGCGGGCGCACCTGGAATGCGGTGGTGTGGGCGCTCGCGGGCAGCCTCGCCGCCGCGCTGGCCGCCACCGGCTTTCTCGCGTTCCGGATGACGCGCGCTGCGCCGGCTCTCGCGCGCCACCCGCGACCTCGGCGAGAGGGCCTTCACCGAGCCCTGCCCGCGGACCGGAGCGATGAGATCGGCGACCTGGCCCGCGCCTTCAACCGCATGGCTGTGCGGCTGCGAAGGAAGTGGACACGCTCAAGGAGGAGTTCTTCTCCCACATCTCGCATGACTTGAGAAACCCGCTGACGGGCATGCGCGGGGCGGCTCCAGCTCCTGGTCAGGGCAAGGCCGGCGCTCTCGACGACCGCCAGCTGAAGATGGTGCGCGTCATCGAGGACAGCGCGGACCGGATGCTGGCCATGGTGAACCAGATCCTGGAGTTCACGCGCCTCCCGCGCTCACCTCATGCCGCTGGAGCGCCACCCGGTAGACCTCGCCAAGGTCGTCGCGCGCGCGCTCGACGAGCTCCACCCGAACGCCGAGGCGGCCGGCGTCGCGCTCAGCACCACCACCAGCGGCGCCGATTTCTCCGTGCTGGGAGACGAGCCCGCCCTCATGCGGGTGGTGGGTGAATCTCGTGGGCAATGCCGTCAAGTTCACCGCGCGCGGGGCTCGGTCTGGCGCAGGTGCGGGACTGGGGCGCGGAGGTGGAGGTCCGGGTGACCGACACGGGTGTCGGCATCGGCGCCGACGACCTTCTCCGAATCTTCGATCCCTACCGCCAGGCGCACACCGGCCGCAAGGGATCGGGGCTCGGGCTGGCGGTGGTCAGGGGCCTGGTGGAAACCACGGGGTCGGGTCACCGTCGAATCCGAGCCGGGCAAGGGGAGCTGCTTTGCGGTGACCCTGCCGCGCGCCGGATGCCCGTCGTGAGCCGCGCGCGCGCCGCCGCCCTGATCGCCGCGGTGGCTCTCCTTGGCGGCGGATGCACCGCGAATGGCTGGAAGGGGCCTGTGGTGTCCGGGCGCGGATACCGCCGCAGTGCGCCGGCGTCCGCGGTGGCGGAACCCCGCGCCCCGGCGCCGGACGCTGGGACCGCCCAGCCGCGTGGCTGATCCCGTCCATCTCGTGACCCGCGGGGACAGAGCTCGCGCGCGACAGGCATGCCGCTGGCTGCCCGCGACCTGTACGAGCAGGTCATTCGCGACTATCCCGAGCATCCCGTCCGCGCGGGCGCGCTCGTTCCGGCCTGGGGCAGCTCCAGGCCGACTCCGCGAGCCCGCTCCGAGACTACCGCGGCGCCTATCTCACGTTCGGGCGGGTGCTCCGGGAGCACCCCGCAGCCGCTGGAGGCCGAGCGCGCGCCTCTAGCGCGGGGTCCTCAACGAGCTGCTGGCGCGCGACGACGAGTCCCACCGGCTCCGCGTCCAGCTCCAGAAGCTCCGCCGCATCGAGGTGGACCCTGGACAAGGCGCGGTAGTCGGGGCACGGGACCGCGCGACGGCGCCGGAGGACGGGAACTTGACAGCCGGGAGTCCCGGATACCATGATCACAATATGAACAGCCTACAGCGCGCCGAGGCCGCCGACCACGCCGCCATCGAGGAGCTGGACCGCCTGGTGATCGTCAAGTCCGACGATCTACACGTCGGGCGAGCGCGACCCGCGCCAGGCGCCGCCGCGCCCCGGATCAGGGCAAGACCTACCTCATGGGGCATGACCCGCGCCTGCCGAGAATGCCGGAGAAGCCGACCCTGTTCGACTTCTTCAAGTACCGCTTCGGCCCCGCCAATCACGTGCTCCAGAGCGCGCGGCTCGCCCAGAAGAACGGAATGAGCGAGAAGATCGTGCCTGGCCTGCCTGCTCCACGACATCGCCATCAGCGGCTTCATCCGCTCGGATCACGGATACTGGGCGGCCCAGCTCGTCGAGCCCTACGTGGACCGGAGGTGACCTTCGCCATCCGGTACCACCAGGTGCTGCGGTTCTACCCCGACGAGTCGGTGGGCTATCGCTATCCCGAGCTCTACGTGAGCTCTTCGGCGCCGATTTCCGCCCCGAGCCGTACCTGCACCGGGAGTACGAGTACGCGACCCGGCCACAAGTGGTACATGTCGGCGCGCATGCTCACCGTGAACGACCTCTACTCCTTCGACCCCAACGCTCGTGTCGAGCTGGAGGAGTTCACCGACGTGGTGGGCCGCCACTTCCGCCAGCCCGCCGGAGGGGCTGGGCTTCGACGCGAGCGCGTCGGCGCACATGTGGCGGACCATCATGTGGCCGACGCGCTACCTCTAGACGCCTTACCGCAAGGCGTGCGCGAAGGCGAGATACCGGAAGCTGACTTCCTCGGCGTACCGGTCCTGGGGCCGGTCCTCGGTGGCCTTGTCGGGATTCCGGTTATAGGCTCGGAGCGCGGTGGCGTTGAAGCCATACCGCTGGATCTGCCAGCGTAGGTACGTCGTTCCCACCCGGATATTGAACTTCGGATCCGCCAGCGACCCCAGCGAGTGTAGATCCCGTTCTCGCCCATCTCCGGCGGGGATATACGCGAGCCCCAGCCGCTTCACCACCAGCTCCGCGGTGGACGGCATGATCTGCATGAGCCCGATCTCGCCCGGACTTGCCGATCGCATCGGGCTTGAAACCGCTCTCCTTGTCGGCGATGGCGAGGACGATCCGAAAGTCGAGGTCAGAGGCCCGCGTGATCTCGAGCAGGGTGTGGGGGAACCCGGCGAAGTCTCGGATGGTGGCCTGGGGTTCCGCTCCACTGATCAGCGCGATGATCCGCTGTTCCATCTCCACGCGCCCCTGATCGACCTTCTCCTGGGCGAGCTCGTCCCTGCGTGATACCACCCGCATAGAACAACGGTACCGCGGCGATCAGGAGCACCAGCGCGATGACCTGAAGCCACGCGCTGCGACCCGTGAGCGAACCGTCGGGCGATTGCCGTTGCCTGCATGATCTAGGTTCCTCCGGATTGGATTTCATTCATCTTTCGTGCGCGATGTTGCGGCGCTGACGAGCAGGTAAGGGGCAAGCGGTGTGCCATGGAGACGCCCCGCCAGAAGGCTGCCACTACGGCGACATGACACCGCGCAAGACATTCAGCTGCTGCGACGTTGTCAGGTCCGCCGACACCCGCCACGGCGTCCGCGGCCGCTCCGCGGGGTCCTGCACGAGGGCGGGATGCCGACGGGCGCCCTGCATTTTCGAGGCCCTCCTCCCCAGGCGGGGAGAGACGCTCACCCCGAAGGAGTTGCGCCCAGTATTTTCGAACGCACTTGACACGCAATTTTGCGCTGGCAGGGGCCTTGCTTATTCCAGTTGGTCACGATGCCGACATCCTTCTGGACGGAGGACCAACTGATGATCTCGTACCCACTCTGTGCGATTCGCGGCCGCGCTGCTTGCGCTGGCGCTTGGACCCGCTTCTAGTACTGGCCCAGACGACCGGCGCGGTCGGGGTCGTCACCACCGCTTTCCGGCCAGGCCACCGTGGCTCGGACCGGCCTGACCGAGCCCGCCTCGGTGAGGTTCCGCGATCCCGTCTTCACCCGTGACCGCATCAGCACTGGCGAGAAGTCCATCGTCCAGGTGCTGCTGGGCGGCAAGGCCGTGGTGACCGCGCGAGAGCTCTCAGTCCTCACCATCAATGAGGAGTCCCTCCGCTCCACCGTCATTCTCGACTCCGGGAAGGTGGGGGCGAGCGTGCTCAGGACCGCATGAAGCCCGGGGAGACCATCGAGTTCCGGACCCCCAATGCGGTGGCGGTGGTGCGGGGCACGGTCCTGGTAGTGGAGGTGACCGAAGGCCCGGTCCCGTCGGCCGGCGGCGCGGCGCCCGTCACCACGACGATCGTCTCGGTGATTCGGGGGCGGTGGACGTCTTCGCCTCAAGGGGGAGTGATGACGCCCGTGCGCGTGGGTGGACAGGAGAGCGTGAGCGTGACGGGCAGCCGCCTGGGCAAGTTGCATGCGCTCACGCCTGCGGAGTCACGCGGCCTCACCGCCGACCTGGAGGTGGCGCCGGAACAGCAGCACCAGACCAAGAATGTTCCCGCGGAGCTCCGGCGCGCGATCGGCGCGCGCGAACAGGCCAAGGCCGCGGCGCTGGTCGGCGCGCTGGCTCCGGCCGGGGGCGACAAGAAGGTGGGCGCGACTCTGGATGGCACCTCCGCGCGCGACCGGGGCGGCCGTGACCGGGCGAGCGGCACACTGGACGGCGTGGCCGACACCACCACGGTCGCGGTCGGGACGGTGGACCAGGTCCTCCTCGAGAGCCAGCAGTCCCGTGCTCGGTGCTCGGCGGCAAGGTCGTAGGAACGACGGGCGGCGTGGTCACGTCCACCACGGACACGCTCGGGCAGGTCAGTGGCGGCTCCACGAATCTCGGGGGCGCGGTCACGACCACTCGGCACCGCGGTCGCGCGGTGGCAGCTCGGCGGTGGCAGCCTCAGCGGTGGCAGTCTGACGGGCGGCAGTCTTACCGGAAGCAGTGCTGCCGGCGGCAAGCTCTCGACCGGTGGCGGCGTCCTCACCGGCGCTACCACCAGCACGCTGGGCGTCGTCACCGGCACGGTCACCGGCGTGACCAAGACGGTCGACGGTGCTCACGAACAGTGCTGCTGCGACCCTGAGCCCCTTTCTGGCCGGGCTACAATAAAGGGTGAAGCAGCTCGGGCCTCGTGATCGGCATCTCCCTGCTCGCCGTCACCGGCGCGCTGCCGGCCGAAGCGCAGAATCGTGAGCCGGCGGGCGGCACCGCGCCGGTGACGCGCCCTCAGGGCACGGTGCGCAGGGGCGATGCCGACACCGAGCGACTGGAGCGTCTGGCCGCGGAGTGGTCCGCACCACGCGGGCGTACCGGGCGAGTCTCGAGCGCATGCTCGCCGCCATCGTACCAGCGCGGACGCCGAGGGCCTGGCCGAGCTCGTCGAGGCCCGGCGCGATCTTTTCCAGCGCGAGATCGTCTCAAGCGCGAGCTCGAGATCGCGGGAGCGCTTGCTCGCCGAAGCGCAGGCCAAGGTGACCGAGGCCGAGCGCTGGATCATGGACGCCGACAAGATCATCGGCGAGGCCACGGTGCACAGCGAGATGGCCAAGCTGCCGCCGCTGCCCGCGGGCGGCTATCTCGCCACCACCGTCTTCATCCGCTTCAACGGCTCCGCGCCGCTTCTCGCTCGCCGAGATGCCCCGCGTGGAGCGATTCTTCGCGGGTCGCTTCGGGCGCTCGATCCCCATCAGCGCGTTCGGCCAGAGCCCCGCCCACGACCGCATCGGCTTCGACCATCGCAACGCGGTGGACGTCGCGCTGCATCCGGATAGCCAGGAAGGCCAGGCGCTGATGGGCTACCTCCAGGGCGCAGAACATTCCGCTTCGTGGCTGCGCCAGGCGAGTCCCCGGGTCGGCCACCGGAGCCCACATCCACATCGGCCAGCCGTCCCGGAGAATCACCGCGCAGCCCTGAGAGAATCCGGTATGTTGGCGACGATCCCGCTTCCCTCCATCGGAGGAACACGTGGACGCCGCCGACTCGACCCGCACGATCCGTCCGAGTCATCCTGGTCGGTGGATGACGACCCCGGCCTCCGGAGTCGTTCCGCCTTGATTCTCGAGGACGAGTACGAGGTGCTCGACGTCCCGGACGGCGCGCAAGCCCTCGACATCGTCCGCTCCTGCCAGGTGGACCTGGTGCTGCTCGACATCCGGCTGCCCGGCATGGACGGGCTCGAGGTGCTGGAGCGCATCAAGGCCCTCGACGAGCAGCTCGACGTGATCCTGATCACCGCGGTCAAGACCTCCGCACCGCGGTCGTCGGCCATGAAGCTCGGTGCGCTCGACTATCTCACCAAGCCCTTCGACGAGGAGGAGGTGCTGGACCGTCATCCGCCGCGCGCTCGAAAAGCGCGCGCTCGAGCGCGAGGGTGGTGTTCCTCCGCTCCGAGCTGGCGCAGCGCGAGGATCTCTACGAGATGATCGGACAGTCCGCCGAGATGCGGCGGTTGCAAGGGCTGGTCGTCCAGGTGGCGCGCACCACCGCCACCGTGCTCATCACGGGGAGAGCGGCACCGGCAAGGAGCTCCTCGCCCGCGCCATTCACCGGCAGGGGCCCCGACGGGACCGGCCCTTCGTGGCGGTGAATCCGGCCGCCATCGCCGAGTCCCTCATCGGAGACCGAGCTCTTCGGCCACGAGCGCGGCGCGTTCACGGGCGCGTACCAGCGCAAGCTCGGTCGCTTCGAGCTGGCCCAGGGCGGAACGCTCTTCCTGGACGAGATCGGCGCGCTCCGCCCGGAGATGCAGGCCAAGCTTCTCCGCGTGCTCCAGGAGCGGGAGATCGAGCGCGTGGGCGGCTCCCACAGCGTGAAGCTCGACTTGCGGATCATCGCCGCCACCAATACCGATCTCAAGCAGGCGGTGGCGGCCAGGACCTTCCGGGAAGACCTCTACTACCGGCTCAACGTCGTGCAGATCGCCATGCCGCCCCTGCGCGATCGTCGGGACGACATCGGGTCCCTCGCCGATCACTTCGTCCGCCGCCATCGCCAGCAGTTCGGCAAGCAGATCGTGGGGGTGGCACCCGATGCGCCCTGGAGACGCTGTCCGACTACTCCTGGCCGGGCAATGTGCGCGAGCTGCAGAATGTCATCGAGCGCTGCGTGGCGCTCGCCGACGGCCCCCTCATCCGTCTCTCCGACCTGCCGCTGGAGCTCATGATCCCCGACGCGCAGCCCGCGCGAACGCGGCGCGGCAGCCTGGACCTCGAGGAGGCGCACGACCAGTTCGAGCGGCAGATCGTCCGGCGCGTGCTGGACCGCGTGGACTGGAACCAGAGCGAGGCGGCCCGTCTCCTCGGTCTCCATCGCCAACACGCTCAAGGTGAAGATGATGGCGCGCTGGACCTCAAGCGGAGCGCGCCGAACACGCGCTGAGCCTGCCCTGAGGGACTCCGATGCACTGTCGGCAGGGCACCGGTTCTAAACGCGCGCCAGATGTTACAGGATTCCGGATCGAAGACCGGCGTTTCCTGCGATGCTGCCCTGCGGGCGGTGCAGCGACCGCACGCGAAGGACCAGGTTCGCGATGCGTGAAATGCCGCGTCGCCATCGGCCTACTTGGCGGGCAGGCCAGCTTGCTGCGCGCCGGTGGCTCTCGAATTGCTCTATCCTCTCGCACGGGCGGGCGCCTCATGGGGAGGTTCTCCCCCGCCCAAACCTTTGGCTCGGGGGAAGAACAATGGTCAAGCTCCTGCGCGGTGCTCGCGTGGTGCTCGCGTCCTTTCTGCTGGTGGGGCCGGTGATCGAGGTCGGGCACGTCGGAGTCCACGCAGATCTTCCAGGCCATCGGCACCGCGGACTGGAGCGGCGGGGGACTAGGAGAGGGGGGACGAGAGACGCGGCATCGCTCCAGTTGCAGGCTGGCGATAGAGCGCGCTGCCCGGTCGGGAGCGAAGGGCCTCGGCCCCCTTTGCTCTTTGCCGGCTTCGTGGCCTCGCGTCCACGCTCCTCGATCCGCTCTCATCTGGCGCCCCGCGGCGGGACAGGAGCGTCCGTCGGGCTCGTCGACCCTGTCCGCGGGTCTACCGCCGACCGCTCGGCAACGATCCCGGCACGCTCGATCCGCCCCGCATCAGCGATACCTATGGCCGCCTCGGTGGCGGAGCAGATCTTCGATGGGCTGGTTCAGTTCGATCAAACTCTCACCGTCAGTCCGGCGCTGGCCCGCTTCTGGAAGGCCTCCCGCGACGGCCTCACCTGGACTGTTCAGCTTGCGACAGGGAGTCGCCCACCACGGGCGGGAGCTCACCGTCGGAGGACGTGGTCGTTCACCCACTCACGCGGCTCCTCGATCCCCGCCTCCGATCGGGCGCGGCCGAGCAATTCGCCGCCATGATCCGCGGCGCGCGAGAGTTCCGCGAGGGGAAGGTGAGCGGCGTGGAAGGCCTCCGAGCGGTGGACCGGCTATACCGCTCGAGGTACTCTCATCACCGAGGCTCGTTCACGCTCTTCTTGTCTCCGTCCTCGCGGTCGGCCACGCCAAGATCGTTCCTGCTGACCTGGCGGAATCGCAGGGGAGGCTTCTGGCACTCAACCCGTCGGCACCGGCGCCTACAAGTTCTCGCGGCTGGGAACGGGGCAAGGAGATCGCGCTCGTCGCCAACCCGGACTACTACGGGGCGCTCCAGTGCGCTCGCGCGGTGCCTTATCGGATCTTCCCGGGGAGTCGAGCGACCAGGATCTGCCGGGAGTTCGAGCAAGGGCAACCTCGAAGAGAGCCCGGTGCCCCCGGTCTGCCGGAGCAAGGTGGGCAACCCTCGCTACCTTCACGTGCAGCGGCCCACCTTCAGCGTCCGGCCCTACGGCTTCCAACACGCGGTTCAAGCCGCTCCAGCGACGTGCGGGTCCGATGGCCATCACGCATGCGCTGGACCGGGAGCGGATCCTCGCAGGAGATCTTCGCGGGACGGTGTCCAGGCCGCCCGCAGCATCCTCCCCCGGGGATGCGCCGGGCCACAACCCGAGCCTTCAAGACACTTGCCGCAACGACCTGGCGCGGGCCCGGGCGCTGCTCCGCGCGGCGGGGGCATCCTGACGGCAGCGGGGATTCCCGTCATCCCGATCTGGTCGAGCGTGAGTGAGCCTGCGGATCGAGAGCGAGTCTCCGACGCGATCAAGACTCAGCTCCGCGCGATCGGCATCCACGGGAGACCAACTTCGAGACGGACTGGCCGACGTTCTCGAAGCGACCCTCGTCGAGGGTCGGCTGCCGATGTTCCTCTATGCGTGGCACGCGGAGCTGCCCGGATCCGGACAGCTTTCTTCCAGCTCTTCCACTCGCGGAGCCCGCGTAACCCCACCGGGTACGCCAATCCCGTGGTGGACGCGCTGCTCGTCCAGGCTTCGCCGGGAGAAAGACCGCCGCGCCGGAAGGAGATCTACCAGCGGGCGGAGCCCCTGATCCTCGAGGAAGCCCCTGGTGATCCCGGTATGGCACTACGGCTACGAGCGGCTCTTCCAGGGTTACGTCCGTGCAACGTCGAGGTCAGCGGGTCTCGGCAGAGGCCTATATCCCGCTCCGCAAGATCTGGGCTGGAGGGACCGCGCGGTGATCGGGCGCCACCTCCGCCGCCACCTCGGCCACCAGCTGGGCTCACCCAGGCGCGCTTCCTGGCCGGGCTCCGTGCTGATCTTCCTGGTGGTGATGGCGGGCGTCATCGCGGTGGTGGAGTACCGGCAGCGCGGCGGCGATCATCGACGAGGTGCTTCGCCGCGGGAGAGGTCATCACGCAAGCGATCTCGCCGCCGTCTCCTCCCCCGCGCTCCTCCTCGACAGCTTCACCGATCTCGAGCAGAATGTGGACTGGCAGTGGGCCAACGCGGACGTGGTCTACGCCATCATCGTGGACGCCGAGGGCAAGGGTGGCGGCCCACAGCCGGCGCCCTGAGCTGGTGGGGAGCGAGGCTCGCGGCCCTGCTGGACGGCGCGCGGCGGAGACCGACGTGCTCCTCGTGCAGGAGACCGGCTGGCCAGAGCCGCCACGAGGGCGTGTACGACTTCGCGGTCCCGATTCTGGTCGGCGCGCAGCAGCTGGGGGCACCGCTCGGGTCGGACTGTCGAAGCGTCGCATGGAGGCCTAGATCCTCCAGACTCGCCTGAGCTGGCCGGGCTCGACGGCGATCACGCTCCTCGTCGGCGGCCTCGCCGCCGCCCCGTGGTGGCTCGCCGCATCGCGCCCGGTGTGCGCGAGCTGGCTGATCTGCCGAGGCCATCGCGCGCGGGGAGCTGGACCAGCGCATCGCGCCCACCGGGCTCGGCGAGATCGGCCAGCTCGCGCTCGCCTTCAATCACATGGCCACGCCAGCTCCTCCAGCAGCGGACACGATCTCGAGGCCACCCACGCGGAGGTCCGGAGCCGCTTTCAGGAGCTGGCCGACCTCAAGAGCTATACCGACAGCATCCTGTCCTCCATCACCAGCGGGCATCGTGACGCTCTGGATCTGACGGCCGCGTGGCCATCCGTGAATCCCGCCGCCGAGATCCTCACCGGCCTCTTCGCCGAGGAGATCACGGGACGGTACTGCGCGAGGTCTTCGCCCATACCCCGGAGGTGGCGGAGATCCTCATGGAGACCCTGTCCAGCCGCGTCGGGCACCGCCAACGTCTCAGCCCACCTCTGCGCCGGCTCAACGGCACCACGGTTCCTGTCGAGATGGGCACCGCCCCCTCCGACGGCGGGAAGGCAAGGACCTGGGCGTGGTGGGCGTGTTCCGCGACGTCAGCCAGGTCCGCGAGCTCGAAGGCCAGCTCCGGCGCTCCGACCCTGCCTGCCGCGCCCGGCACGCTGGCCGCCGGCCTCGCGCACGAGATCAGCGAACCCGCTCGCGTCCCTTGCGCACCTTCACCCGCATCATCCCGCGGCAAGTTCGAGGACCCGCGCTTCCGCGAGACATTCATGCGAGTGGTGCCGCACGAGCTCGAGCGAATCAACGGCATCGTGGAGCAGCTCCTGAGCTCTCGTCCCGGCCCAGCCGGCTCCGACCGGCCCCCACCGCGATCCCGGTGCTCCTCGACCGCGTGCTGGAGCTGTGCGCCAACGAGCGTCGACACCAGCAGATCGTGGTGGCGCGGGAGTACGCGCGACGTGCCCCCGGTGGCGCGCGGATCAGGACCGGCTCTACGAGGCGTTCGTCAACCTCGTGAGCAATGCGCTGGAGGCGATGGCGCGCGGGCGGACGGCTCCACCGTCCGGACCGGCTGGCACCGCGGCGCCGAGGCGGAGGCGGGCGGCGGCGGACGGCGACGGGTGCGCGTCGAGATCGAGGATTCGGGCAGCGGCATCTCTCCTCGGAGGCCGACAAAGTGTTCGATCCGTTCTTCACCACCAAGGCGGCGCGGTACCGGTCTCGGGCCTCGCGCTGGACGCACAAGATCATCGAGGACGCACGGCGGCAGCATCGGCTTCCGCAGCGCCCCGGGGTGGGGACCGACGTTCGCGGTGGTGTTGCCTCCTGGCCGCGGAGCGGCCGTCCGGAGAGCGTGATGTCTAAGCCGCCGTCGCGGACTAGGCAAGTCGAGCGACGCATCGCCCGCTCGGAGGTGATCAGCAAGGTCGCGGGGGCGTGGTCCACAACTTCAACAATATCCTCCTGTGCTGCTCGGCCGCGTCGAGCTGATGCTGTGGACAGGTCGACGGCGGCCGGTTGGACCCCGCCCAGCTACGCAAGGCTCGTGTCCATCCAGAAGGGCCGCCTGGACGCGCGCCGAGCTGCTGAAGCGCCTGCGCGATCTCGCCCGGCCCCCGCAGGACGTGCCCTTCTCCACCTTCGATCTCAACGCCGCCGTGACCGAGGCCATCGAGTTCATCCAGCCCCACCTCCATGACGGTGGCGCAGGGCAAGGGAATCTCGGTACGGCTCACGCCCGCGCCTGCGCGCCCGGCCGGTGCTTGGTCTCCGGCAGTCCAGCGCCCTGGCGCGAGGTGCTGATGAACCTGATCCTCAACGCCATCGAGGCCATGCCCGAGGGCGGAGACCTCGGTATCGAGACCTGCGCGACGACCGGTGGTGAAACCTCGCGTCGCGACACCGGGATGGGCATGTCGGAGGAGGGTCCGCGCCCAGGTCTTCATGCCGTTCTTCACCACAGTCAGCTGGCTCCACCGGCCTCGGCCTTTCCTCGGCCAAGGACCTCATCACCGGACACGGCGGCACGATCTCGGTGGCGAGCGAGGCCCGGCGGGCTGCATCGTTCACCATCGCGCTGCCGAGCGCGGAGGCCCGTCCCGGCCCCGTCGATGCCGCTTCGGGAGCCGGCGCTGCCCTGGGGCCTCCGGGCTCGCCGTGGATCGACCAGCGTGATTTCGGCGACATCCTGCGCGAGTTCCTCGGGGGCGCAAGGCTGCTCGGTCGCCATCGTCCGAACTGGCCGGGCCGCCCCGAGGCCCTCGAGCGGCACCGGTCTGACGCCGAGCTCGCCACCGGGATCTGCCTCCGCCCGAGGTGAGCGGCTGAGATCGAGCAATACGTAACTGAACGAAGTACAAC
>ERZ1370068.11049-contig-9698_pt1 | contig 67284 bp, 67 predicted proteins | sample MGYA00561227_ERZ1370068 | MGnify/ENA primary metagenome ERZ1370068 (study PRJEB38410, sample SAMEA6850437) | metagenome | study: Metagenomic assessment of the ecological functions of the soil: analysis of the soil microbiota associated with the... | reverse complement strand
CTCGCGCCCGGCGAGCGGCGACGTGTTGACGCCGAACGTCATCCGCAGGGTCGGCGCGTCGACGTCGAGCCGCGGCAGCGGGCGCGGGTCGGCCGGGTCGGTCAGCGTGTCGCCGATCGTCACCTCGGGCAGGCCGGCGACGCGAGACGATGTCGCCGGGCCCGGCCTCCTCGATGTCGACGCGGTCGATGCCGTGCGCCGTCTGGAGGCTGGTGACGGTGCCCGGTCAGCGTGACCGTCCGGCCCGGCTCGACCGCGCCCGCGGTGTCGTCGGCCTCCTCGCGCACGACGCTGATCCGCTGGCCGATCCGGATCGTGCCGTTCCAGATCCGCCCGACCGCCATCCGGCCGACGTAGTCGTTCGCCGACAGGTTCGTGACGAGCAGCTGGAGCGGGTGGCTCGGGCGTCGTACGTCGGCGGCCGGCGTGACCTCGACGAGCAGGTCGAGCAGCGGCCGCAGGTCGGTGCCGGGCTCGTCGAGGTCGCGCGTCGCGGTGCCCGGCCTTGGCGTTCGTGTAGACGACCGGGAACTCGATCTGGTGCTCGTCGGCGCCGAGGTCCATGAACAGCTCGTAGACCGTCGTCGAGGACCTCGGCCGGGCGGGCGTCGCCGCGGTCGATCTTGTTGATGGCGACGACGACCGGCAGCCGGCGGGCCATCGCCTTCTGGAGGACGTAGCGCGTCTGCGGCAGCGGGCCCTCGGCGGCGTCGACGAGCAGCAGGACGCGAGTCGACCATCAGCAGGCGACCGCTCGACCTCGCCGCCGAAGTCGGCGTGGCCCGGGCGTGTCGACGATGTTGAGCCGGACGCCGTCGTAGTCGACCGTCGTCTGCTTGGCGAGGATCGTGATGCCCTTCTCGCGCTCGAGGTCGCCCGAATCCATGACCCGGTCGACGACGGCCTGGTTCGCCCGGAACGCGCCGGTCTGGCGGAGCATCGCGTCGACGAGCGTGGTCTTGCCGTGGTCGACGTGGGCGACGATGGCGACGTTGCGGAGGTCGGCGCGGACGGCAGGGGGTCGGGGCTGGCGGGAGTCGGCGGGGTCGGGCACGGTCGGGCAGCTGACTCCAGGTCGGATGGGGACGCGCCGATTGTCCCACGGGAATGCCGAACGCGGCCTGCGCCGACGCGGCCGCTACACTCGCCGGCCATGACCGTCGCCGCCGTCATCCTGTCCGCCACCGCCGATGGGGCTGTCGCAGACACGCTCGGCCAGCCCCGCGTGCGGCGCCTGGCCGACCTCGCCTGGTCGCGGCGGCGCGCCGCGATCGTCGTGCTGGCGCCCGATCCTGACGGCGCCGTCGCGGCCACGCTGGCCGGCTCCGGAGGCCGTCTACTGGCTCCCCTGCGCCTGCCGGAGACCGGCCCGGTCGGCCAGATGGTCCGCGGCACGGAACTGGCGCATGGACGGAGGTCCGCGATACGACCGCGGTCCTGCTCTGCGCCGGCGCGGATGACCTGGGTCGGACCCGAGACGATCACATCGCTGCATCGAGGCGCATGGCACCGTCCGCGACGACGATCCTTCGGCCGGCCTGGCACGGCGAGCCGGGCTGGCCCGTCCTCGTCCCGGCCGCACACCTCGGCCGCGCTGCGCGCGGATCGCGCCCGACCGGATGCCGCCCGACGTCATCGACGATCGCGGCCGGCAGTCCGTAGCCGACCTGGATCCTGGAGGTCGGCGACCCGGGCGTCGTCCACGGCGTCGAGACGAGCCGAGCGGACCTGCCGCCGTACGAAGGCCCGCCCGACCCGCCGGCCGGCCATACCCACGAATGGGGCGCCGACGTCGAGTGCCGAGGCCGGGCTCCGCGAGCCCTGAGCCTGGTCACTGCGCCCGGCGCGTCCGCGGCTCAGCCTGCTAGCTGCGCCGGCAACCGTCGATCGGATGCGCCGTCCGGGTCACGGAGCCCGGTCGCCAGTGCGATGACCGCCGATCACCAGGCCGACGCCCAGCCAGCTTCGACCGGTCGACGGCGTCTCGCCGAGCAGGACGATGGCCAGAGCCGCATCGGTCATGACCGGCTGGATCAGCAGGGATCGCCGAGGTCATGACCGCCGGCAGCGGCGCGGCAGCCCGACCTGAGATGAGCAGGTAGCCGACCGACTGCGCTGGTGATGCCAAGCACGTGCCAGGCCAGAACAGTGCGCCGCCAGGCGGTGACGTCAGGTCGAGGTCGCCGACGAGCTGTCGACCGCGAACACGCAGATGCGCGTCAGCGCGAGCGTCGCGGTCACGGCCACCGGACCTGCCGGTCGGCGCGGGTCGCGGCCGCGCCCAGCCGGATGATCAGCAGGTAGCCGGCGTAGGCCAGCCGCGGTGATCGACCTGACGACGACGCCGAGCGCGCGCGCCGCACCGTACGCCGTCGTCGCCCAGGACGCCCGAGATCAGGACGACGCCCGCCAGCACGACCGGCAGCGCTACCAGGATCGTCGCCGACGGGGACGTCTCCTGCCGAGGAGCAGCCACGCGAAGACAGCCGACGACGATGACCTGCAGGTTGCCCATGACCGTGGCCAGCCCGGCCCCGACCGTCCTCGATCAGCGTGGTGCCAGAACATCAGGAGATCGCCGGCGAAGAAGACGCCGGCGATGCGCGGCCAGCCGGATCGTGCTGCCGCGGCATCGCGCCTGACGTCGCCGTTCGCCCGAGCCAGGCCACGAGCACCAGCAGCGGCAGACCGTGACACGGCCGCGGTAGAACGTCCCCGGTCGAGGGCGACTGACCGCGCGACCAGCGTAGAAGATCCCCGAGAACGCGAGTGCAGGTCGCGCCGAGCGAGCGCCGCGAGCCGGGGAACCGCTGACCGACACCGCCGTCGAGCGGCTCGACGTTCGCGGCGCCGGGTCAGCGCTCGGCGGTGGGGTCGGCGTCCTGGGTACGCCGACGAAGCGCAGGCCCGAGCCCTCGTAGCTGGCCCGGGCTCCGGCAGCGACGGCGCCTCGAGCATCAGGTCGGTGCCGGACTGCGTCTTGGGGAACGCCATGACCTCGCGGATGTTCGTCTGGCGCGCGAGCAGGGCCGCCCAGCGATCGATGCCCGAGCGCGATCCCGCCGTGCGGCGGCGCGCCGTAGTCGAAGGCGTCGAGGACGGCCCCGAACTTCTCGCGCATCCGCCTCGAGCGAGTGACCCTGGAGCTGGAAGCTGAGCGCTCGAGGAGCTCGCGGCGGTGGATCCGGATCGACCCGCCACCGAGCTCCCAGCCGTTGAGCGCGAGGTCGTACTGGAGCGCCCGGGCGCGGCCGGCCGGATCGTCCGGCGACGGCTCGGTCGCGGTCGCCCGACGCGGTCACGAGCAGCGGCCTCGTCCTCGGGCAGGACGCCGCTGAACGGGTTGTGGGTCGCGTGCCAGCGGCCGTTCTCGGCGTCCCACTGGTACATCGGGAAGCGGTTGATCCAGACGTAGGCGAGCACGTTCGGGTCGGCCAGGCCGAGCCGGTCGCCGAGCTCGACGCGCAGGCGGCCGAGGACGTCGGCGGTGACGTCGGCGCGTCGGCGACGATCAGGATCAGGTCGCCCTCGGCTGCGCGCCGGCTGCCTCGATGATCGCGCGCTGCGATGTCGTCGGACAGGAACTTCGCGATCGGGCCCTTGACCTCGCCGCCTCGGCTCGAGCGCGAGGTGGGCGAGGCCCTTGGCCCCGAACCGCTCGGCGCGCTCGGTCAGCTCGTCGATCTCGCGGCGGGTGACGCCGGCCATCCCGGGCGCCACGATCGCCTTGACCCGGCCGCCCGCCGCCAGCGCCGTGTCGAACACGCCGAAGCCCGACGACGGCGCGCCGTCCGCGTCGACCAGCGCCGGGCCGAGGTCGACCAGCTCCATCCCGAAGCGGATGTCCGGCTTGTCCGAGCCGTAGCGCTCGATGCGCCTCCGTCGTAGGTCAGCAGCGGGAACGGCACCTGCAGGAGCGGGCGGTCGGGACGCGTCGCCTGCGAGACCTCGATCGGCCATCGCCTCGACGAAGCGCCATCACCGCCGCCTCGTCGACGAAGCTCATCTCGAGGTCGAGCTGGGTGAACTCGAGCTGGCGGTCGCCGCGCAGGTCCTCGTCGCGGTAGCAGCGGGCGATCTGGAAGTAGCGGTCGATGCCGGCGACCATCAGCAGCTGCTTGAGCTGCTGCGGGCTCTGCGGCAGGGCGTAGACCGTGCCCGGCTGGAGCCGGCTCGGGACGATGAAGTCGCGGGCGCCCTCGGGCGTGCTCTTGATCAGCGTCGGCGTCTCGACCTCGACGAAGCCGTTGCGCGTGGTGGACCTCGCGGATCGCCTGGACCATCCGGCTGCGCAGCATCAGGCGGCGCTGCATCGGCTCGCGCCGGATGTCGAGGTAGCGGTACTTGAGGCGCAGCGATCTCGTCGACCGGCGCGTCGGGCTCGTTGATGTAGAACGGCGGCGTCTTCGCCTCGGACAGGATCGTCGACATCGGTCGCCTGGAGCTCGATCGGCGCCGGTCGGCAGCTTCGGCGTTCTCGGTGCCGGGCAGCCGCGGCGCGACCGTGCCTGCGACCGATGACGACGAACTCCGGGCGGACCCGGCTGGCCGTCGCGCGTGGGCCTCCGGGCGCGTCGGTCTTGTCGATGACGACCTGGGTGATCCCGTGGCGGTCGCGCAGGTCGAGGAAGATCGAGCTGGCCGTGGTCGCGCCGGCGGTGGACCCAGCCGGCGAGGCGGGCGCGTCGTGCCGGCGTCGGCTGACGCGGAGCTGGCCGCAGGTGTGCGTGCGGTAGGGCGTGGCGAGGCTGGGGGTCGGTTCGGTCATGGCCGCCGCATGGTAGTCGACCGGACGGTCCACTCAGCCATGCCGGTGGGCGCCGTGCGCCCGGGCGATCTCGCGGGCGAGGTCGCCCACGGCGACCAGCTCTGGGTGCCGGCCGGCAGGTCGCGCAGGCCGACCTCCCCGGTCTCCAGCTCGTCGCCGACGATGACCGCGAAATGGGCCTGGTCGCGGGCCGCCGCCTCGAGCTGCTTGCCGAGCTTGCGCGGGCTGAGGTCTGCGCGCGCAGCCACACCCGCCGCGCGCAGGTCCGTCGCGACTCGGAGGCGCGCTCGCCGTGTCGGCGGGATCGGCGCCAACGACGACCGCAACCGGAGCAGTCTCGAGGCGGGGCCGCAGCGCCGGTCTCAGCCAGCGCCAGCACCAGCGCGGTCGAGGCCGATGCCGAAGCCGATCCCGGGCGTCGGCCTGCCGCCCAGCAGCTCCACGAGGCCGTCGTAGCGGCCACCGCCGCCGATGCGCCGGCTGCTGGCCTTCGCGCCCCGGCGACGTAGAACTCGAACGCGGTCCGCGTGTAGTAGTCGAGGCCGCGGACGAGCCCGGCTCCAGCCGGTAGCGGCACGCCGAGCGCGTCGAGGTGCGCCCGGACCGACCGCGAAGTGCTCGGCGCACGCCGGTCGCAGAGCCGGTCGGTGATCTTCGGCGCCGCGGCGTTCAGGGCGGCCATCGCCGGGTCCTTCGAGATCGAGCAGCCGCAGCAGCGTTCGGTCCGAGCCGGCCGCGTTCGAGCGGCGGAAGCCCGATCGATGGCCCGCGTAGTAGGCCGTCAGCTCGGCGACGTAGGCCGGGCGGCAGACGTCGTCGTCGATCGAGTTGAGGAGGACGCCGACGTCCGTCGAGCCCGGCGTCGCGATAGAAGCGCGATCGCCGAGCTCGATGATCTCGGCGTCGACCGCCGGCCCCGGATCGCCGATCGCCTCGACGTCGAACTGCCAGAACTCGGCGGTAGCGGCCCGCCTGCGGGCCGGTCGTAGCGGAACATCGGGCCCGGTCATGGTCAGCTTCACCGGCTGCGGCCGGTCTGCATCCCGTGCTGGACGTACGCCCGGACGATGCCCGCCGTCGGCTCCGGTCGGAGGGCCCAGCGCTCGCGCCTCCTCGGCGCGCGCGGCGCGAGCCGGAACAGCTCCTTCTCGACGACGTCGGTGACCTCGCCGATGCCGCGCTCGAACACGGTCCGTCTGCTCGAACAGCGGGGTCTCGATGCTCGCAGTAGCCGTAGCGACACCGCGAGGTCGCGCGGTCAGCCGCCTCGAGTGCGCGTCCCAGGTCGCCGGTCTCACGCCGGCAAGCAGTAGGTCGCGTGGCGCCGCGCGGGGCCTGCGTGCCATCGCGAGAGCTCAGCGGCTCGGCTCGTCCGGTGCCGGCGGCGCCGGCCGGCCGTCAGCCGAGGTCGCGCTGGACGCTGATGACGTCCTTGAGCTGTCTCGATGCGGCCCATGACCCGGGCCAGCTGCGACGACCGAGTGCGACCTGGATGCGTCGCCGTCACGACCGCCGTGTGGTCGGGCGTCGACGCCGACGTGGGCGGCCACGATGTTGACCTTGTTCTCGGCCACGACCTGGGTGATGTCGCTGCAGCAGGCCCGGTCCGGTCGTACGCCTCGACCCGGATCGCGATCGGGTAGGTCTCGGTCGGCGCGGCCTCCCACTCGACCTCGATGAGCCGGCTGACCTCGCGCTCGTTGATGACCGTCGGGCACGATCTGGAGGTGGACGGTCACGCCCTTGCCGCGGGTGATGAACCCGACGATCGGGTCGCCCGGGATCGGGTGGCAGCACTTGGCGAACCGGACGAGCAGGTCGCCGACGCCCTTGACCCGGACGCCGCCGGTCCGGTCGAGCTGCTGCGGCGGCGCGACGGTCGGCAGCGTGCTCTGGACGTCGTCGACGACGCCCGAGGCGCATGACCACTGTCTGGGCGCTGATCGCGCCGTAGCCGATGGCGGCGTAGAAGTCGTCGATCGATGTCGTAGTTGTAGTGCTGCGCGACCTCGGCGATCGGCTCGTGGCCCGACCGCCGCGATCGACGTCCGCGCCAGGCGCCGGCAGCTCGCGCTCGAGCGACTCGCGGCCGTGGACGATGTTCTCGTCGCGGTCCTTGCGCTTGAACCATTGGCGGATCTTCTCGCGGGCGTGGCTGGTCCGGACGACGTTCAGCCAGTCGCGCGACGGGCCGTGCTCGCCCTTGGTCGTCACGATCTCGACGATGTCGCCGTTCTTGAGCCGGTAGTCGAGCGGCACGAGCCGGTTGTTGACCTTCGGCCCCGATCGTCCGGTGGCCGACGTCGGTGTGGATCCGGTAGGCGAAGTCGAGCGGCGTCGCGCCGGCCGGCAGGTCCTTGATGTCGCCCTTCGGGGTGAACACGAAGACCTGGTCCTGGAAGATGTCGAGCTTGATGCCCTCGACGAACTCGGTCGCGTCGACTCGAGACGTCGCGCTGCCAGTCCATGAGCTGGCGCAGCCAGGCGAGCTTGGCGTCGTACTCGCGGTCGGACTTGGTGCCCTCCTTGTAGCGCCAGTGGGCGGCGATGCCGACCTCGGACGACCTGGTGCATCTGCGTGGGTCCGGATCTGGATCTCGAGCGGCTTGCCGTCGATGCGCGATCGACCGCGGTGTGGAGCGACTGGTAGAGGTTGTTCTTGGGGACCGCGATGTAGTCGTCGAACTGGCCCGGGATCGGGCGCCAGAGCGAGTGGACGATGCCGAGCGCCGCGTAGCAGTCGCGGACCTCGTCGACCAGGATGCGGATGGCGTAGACGTCGTAGATCTCGCCGAACTCGGCGCTCTTGCGCTGCATCTTCTTCCAGATGCTGTAGATGTGCTTCGGGCGGCCCTCGATGTCGGCCTTGATGCCGGCCGCCTCGAGCCTGCGGCGGCAGCTCGGCGATGGCGCGCTCGATGTAGGTCTCGCGGCCCTTGCGCCGGGTGTCGAGGAGCTTGGCCAGCTCGCGGAAGCGCTCGGGCTCGAGCGCCTTGAAGGCGAGGTCCTCGAGCTCCCACTTCATCTGCCAGATCCCGAGCCGCTCGGCCAGCGGCGCGTAGATCTCCATCGTCTGGCGGGCGATGCGCTGCTGCTTGTCGGACGGCAGGGCCGTACAGCGTGCGCATGTTGTGGAGCCGGTCGGCGAGCTTGATCAGGACGACCCGGATGTCCTGGGCCATCGCCAGGAGCATCTTCCGGATGTTCTCGGCCTGCTGCTGCTCGTGGCTGTGGGTGCTGAACTGCGACAGCTTGGTCACGCCGTCGACGAGCTGGGCGACCTCTGGCGCCGAACTGCTCCTCGACGTCGGTCAGGCTGTAGCTCGGTGTCCTCGGGGACGTCGTGGAGGAGCGCCGCCTGGATGGCCGATCGTGTCGATGCCGAGCTCCGCCAGGATCTGGGCCGACGCGATCGGGTGCGTGACGAACGGGCTCGCCGGTCGCGCCGCTGCTGGCCCTCGTGGGCGGCGACCGCGAGGTCGAAGGCGCGCGCCGACCGGCTCGAGGTCGGCGCTCCGGCGTGCTCCGCGAGGATCGCCGCGTAGCAGGTCGGCGCGGAGCGCGCTCGAGATCGGGGCCCTTGCCCGTCGCGGTCGGGGCGACGGCAGGCGTCCGCCGTGGACCGCGGCTCGACTTGGCCTCGCCGCGGCCTTGGTCTTCGGTGCCGGGCGTAGTCTGTCGCCATGCTTCGGAGGATCGCGGTGGCCATCGCCCAAGGATACGCCGTCAGCCGAACCCGGCGCGGCGCAGGGCGTCCTCGGCCTCGGCCCGCTCGTCCCACGGCGACGGGCCGTCGGGGCCCGATGATCGACCTGCTCGTGGCCCTTGCCCGCGAGCAGCACGATGTCGCCGGGCCGGGCGCGCTCGAAGGCCGCCTCGATCGCCGCACGCCGGTCGGCGATGACCAGCAGGTCGTGGTCGCGGCGCTTGCCGGCCGCCTCGGCGCCGCGCGCGATCGCGTCGAGGATGGCGTCAGCGGTCCTCGCCGCGCGGGTCCTCGTCGGTCACGACCACGATGCGCGGCACGCTCGCCGGCGATGCGGCCCATGACCGGGCGCTTGGCGGTGTCGCGCTCGCCGGCCGAGCCGAAGACCGCGATCAGTCCCCCGCCGCGCGAGGCGGCCAGCGGAGCGAGCAGGTCGAGCACCGTCTGCGAGCGACGCTGGGCTGTGGGCGTAGTCGACGATGACCCCGAACGGCTGGCCGAGCTCCGACCCGCTCCATCCGGCCGGGCACGACCGGCACCGAGGCGAGGCCGGTCGCGGATCGGCCGCCGGGTCGAGCCCGAGCGCCTCGCCGAGCGCCGACGACCGCGAGGGCGTTGTGGACGTTGAACCGGCCGACGAGCCGAAGGTCGACGGTCGCCGGCGCCCGACGGCGCGTCGTAGGCGATCCGCAGGCGGCGCTGGTCCTCCTCGACGCGGGTGGCGCGGACGTCGGCCGCCGGGTCCGTGCCGTAGGTCAGGACGCGGGCGCCGGCCTCCTGGGTCGACCCCGATGAACGCGCCGGCCGACGGGTCGTCGGCGTTGACGATGCCGGTCGCCGGCCAGACTTGCCGGCTCGGCGGACGACCGGCTGGATCCTGCCGCGGTGGCGCCGCCGCGGGCCAGCCGCTCGAACAGGCTGAGCTTGGCGTCGCGGTACGCCTCCCACGTCCCGTGGAGCTCGAGATGCTCGTGGGTCAGGTTGGTCAGGATCGCGACGTCGTACGCGATGCGCGTCGACGCGGCCGAGCGCGAGGCCGTGCGACGTCGTCTCGATGACGGCCGGCCGCGTCGCCGGCCGACGACCATCGCGCGCAGAGCGCCGCCTGGAGGGCCGGCGCCTCGGGGCGTCGTGGCGTGGCCTCGTTGGCCTCCTCGATGCCGCCGATCCGGGTCGCGGCCGTGCCGGTCATGCCGGTCCGGACGCCGGCCGCCTCGAGCGCCGCGACGGCGAGGAACGAGGTCGTCGTCTTGCCGTCGGTGCCGGTGATCCCGACCACCGCCAGGTCGTGGCTCGGGTCGCCGTACCACCAGGCGGCGGCCGTCGCGAGCGCCGCCGGGTGCTCGGCCACGACGAGCTGCGGGCAGGCCGCCGTCGGGCAGCGCCCGCTCGACGATCGCGGCCGCGGCGCCCGGCGCGCCGCCGCCGCCGCGACGAAGTCGTGCCCGTCGACGTGCAGCCCCGGGACCGCCACGAAGAGGCCGCCCGGGCGAACTGGCCCGCAGATCGTCGGTGACGCCGCGGACCTCGACGTCCGCCAGCCCGGCCGGCCCGATCGCCCGGCCGTCGCGCCGGGCGCCCGCGCAGCCGGTGCTCCGCGGTCAGCCGCTCGATCGAGCCGGCCGAGGCGGCCGGGTTCGGCCGGCTCGGCGGCGGCGAGAAGCTCGGCGATGCGTCGGCTCGGTCATCGGCGCGATCAGACCGCGCCGACGCGGTCGGCGACGCGGCCGACCTGGTAGCCGCGGCGTCGTAGACGCGTTCGTGCGCCCCGGTCAGCTCGAGCCACCAGCCGCCGAACGGCGCGCTTGTGCTGGTACAGCCCGTAGAGCGGATCGCCCTCGTGCGGCTCGCTGCGAGCGCCCGGCGACGTCGACGCCGCCGAGGTCCATCTCGCGGCAGCCCTCGCGGATCGCCAGCTGGATGGCCCGCCAGCGGAGCAGGTGGAGCGCGCCCGGGATGCGTCCGCCGGGCGGCCGCGTGGTCGCCCGAGTGGACGGTCGAGAGTCGCCCGCCGTGGCGGTACAGGACGAGGCCGGCGATCGGCCCGGCCGCTCGCCGGCGCGGCACGGGCCTCGAGGTAGACGAGGTGACCCGCGCCGTGGGCCGCCGCGCCACCAGGCGACGAACGCGTCCGCGCGGGCCGAACCGGAAGTGGCGCCGCTCGCCGGTCTCGAGCAGCAGGTCGTAGAACCGGTCGAGGGCCGCCGTCGGTCCCGGCTCGGTCGGGCGCATCGAAGCCCTCCCCGACCCGGCCGTCGCGCCCAGCGGGCGTCGTGGCGCGACGACCGCGACCGCCGTCGCGCTCGGCGCCGCGGATCCGCTGCCGGGTCGACTTGGCGATCGTCCTCGAACACGCCGTCCTCGTCGGCGCCGCGGCTCGAGCGGCAGCGAGACCCGGTGGCGCGACGGCTGGATCTCCTCGATCGGCTGGAACCCGGCCGCGTCGATCGCGGCGCGGAAGGCCGTCTCGCGCGGCGGGCACCTCCGGGTCGGCCGCGACGACGTCCGATGCCCGCGACCGGCGAGCGCGCTCGGCGACCGCGACCAGGCGCGCGGCCGAGCGCTCGTCCGTCGGCCGCACCGGCCCCGGCCGGCCGCGCGGGATGTACGCGCTGCCGCCGGCGATCGACGAGCCAGCGGCGGCTGAGGGCGAGGATCCGGTCCGCCGTCGTCGGCGACCAGGAAGCGCGGCCGCCAGCCGGTGCGTTGCCGATGCTCGGCCCACGCCCGCGACTGGTAGACGTGGCCGCCGGGCGCGTCGACGGTCCGCGCGTCCCAGTCCGCGAGCTCGTCCGGACGGGTCGTCGCGGACGGTTCAATCGGCCGCCCCGTAGGCCGACGCCGCTGCCACCGCTCGCGCGAGCCCGCCGCGCCGCCGCGCCCACCACACGCGGCCGCGCTGCGCGCAGCTCGTAGGCCTGCCGCCCGAGCGGGCTCGAGGACGAGGTCCCACGCCCCGATGTAGCGGACCTCGCGGCCACCGAACCCGGTCTTGAAGTGCGGCGATCCCGCCGGTCGCCAGGCCCCACAGGTCGTAGCTCGTGGCGCCCTGCCTCGCGCGACGATCGGATGGCCTCCCACTTGAGCAGGTAGTTGGCCCGCGACTCGGCGCCGGCCGCCGTCATCCCGCCGTACGGCTCGACCACCCGCGGCCCGCAGCGCACGAGGAAGAGCGTGGCCTGCGGCTCGCCGTCGGGCGCCTGGGCGAACAGGCAGCCGCGCGTCGCCGGTCGGGCGAAAGCGCCTCCCACACGTCGCGGTAGGCCGATCTCGGCCCGGATCAGGAAGCCGGCCCGGTCGGCCGTCTCGCGGTAGATCCGGTAGAACTCGCCGAGCCGGTCGCCGTCCGCGTCGACGACCGTCGACGCCGCCCGTCCGCGCCTTGTTGACGTACTGGCGCCACTTCTTGCGCAGGTCGCCCCACAGCGCCGTCCTCGTCGGCGCGCAGGTCGATGATCCGGGTCGCGTTCGGCTGGATCGGCGGCGCCGGTCGCCAGCCGGCGCTCGCGCAGCGCGCGGCGGAGGTCGCCGTCGGGGTCCAGCGGACCATCGGCCTCGATCTCCGAGGTCGATCCGGACGTGGCTGATCCGCGCCCGGCGTCGACGACCAGGTCGCGTCGCGGACGGCCGCCGTGAAGGCCGTCGATCGCGTCGGCCGACCAGGTCGCCGCCACCGGCCCGCGCGGGGCGTAGGCGAACGCCCAGGGCATCGGCCGCGGCCGGCGGACGAGGATCTGGGCGCCGATGCGGCCGTCGCGCCCGGTCTCGGTCGCGATCGCGGTGGGCGGACCAGCCGTTGACCGCCTTGACCGTGGCCCACGCGCTGCGCTGGAGGTAGGAGCCGGGATCGCTGCGCCGCGACGAAGCGGTCCCAGTCGTCGTGGGGTCGGCGGCCGTCACGACCTGCGCCGGGCGGCGGAACACGTCGACCATGACCCCGACGATAGACGGCAGTTCGGGGATCCGCAAGGCGAGCGAGACTAGCGGCGTAGACAGCCGCGAAGGCCGCGCTGACGACCGCCAGCTCGACGACGAGCACGAGGCGGCCGGGATCGCGCCGAGGGCATCGCCCAGCCGCGCCGAGCGAGCCACCAGGCGGCGAGCCCCGGCGATCGCGCTGCCGACGATCGACTCGACCCCGACCCGGGCCGATGCCCGCGTCAGCCGGAAGTGGGCCAGCCGGCCGCTGCAGGATCGCGAGCAGGACGAGGGCCTCGACCCAGGCCGCGATGGCGATGGCCAGGGCGATGCCCGGCAGCCCGAGCGGCCCGACCAGCAGCGACCGCCAGCGTGCAGTTGATCGGCCACCGCCCCGACCGCAGCCGCGACCGGCGTGACCGTGTCCTGGCGGGCGTAGAACGCCCGGGCGAGGACGGCGATCATCGAGTGCGCGGTCAGGCCGATGAGGAAGACCGACAGCGTCGACCGCGATGAGGTCGAGGTTCGGCTGGCGGTGATCTTGCCGCACCCGAACAGGATCTCGACGACCGGCTGGCGCACGACGCTGTCCCAGCACGGCGATCGGGACCATCACGTAGATGAGCAGGCGCAGAGCGCGCGGGTCAGGAGCGTCGGCGAACGCCGTCTCACGACCGACCGCCGCGTCGCGCGACAGCGTCGGCAGGACGCACGATCCCGAGCGGGACGCCGATGATCCCGAGCGGGATCTGGAGCAGGACGAAGGCGAAGTTGAAGTCGGTCACGGCGCCCGACGCCGACGAGGCGTCGCCAGCGCGGTCACGACGATGAACGTGATCTGCGTCACCCCGAGGCCCGATCGCCCGCGGCGCCATCAGCGTGAGCGCCTGGCGTGCCTGCGGGTCCCGCCGCGTCGATCCGCGGCGTGTAGCGGAACCCGAGGCGGCGCAGCGGCGGAGCTGGACGAGCAGGTGGCCCAGCGAACCGAGCGACGACGCCTGAGCGCCAGCCCGTCGACGCCGAGGGTCGGGCCGAGGATCACGCGCCGCCCCGATGATCGCCAGGTTGTAGACGATCGGGGCGATCGCCGAGGCGGCGAACCGGCCGCCGGAGTTGAGGACGCTCGTCGCGACCGCGCCCAAGCGCCAGGAAGATCGGGCTGAGCAGCATGATCCGGGTCAGCTCGATGGTCTTGTCGAGCTGGGCCGGCCCGAAGCCCGGCGTGATGATCGGCACGATGACCGGGCGCCAGGATGAAGATGGCCGCCGGCGAGGACGGCCAGCCCGATGAGCATCAGGTTGATGACGGTCGACACGACCCGCCAGGCGCGCGGCTCGCTCGTCGGTCGTGAACAGGCTCCGAGACGATCGGGATCGAGGGCCGACGACAGGGCCCCGGCCGCGACCAGCTGGAAGATCGAGGTCCGGCAGGCGGAACGCCGCGAAGAACGCGTCGAGCTCGGGCGACGCGCCGAACGTGTTGCCGATGACGACAGATCGGACGTAGCCGAGGACCCGCGAGACGAGGAACGCGCTCGAGACGATCAGCCCGGCGCGGGCCAGGGCCCGGCCGGCGCTCACGGGGTCGGGGTCGCGACGCGCCCGCGGGATGGGCCTCCCGATAGGCGGCCTGGAGCCGACCGGGCGACGACGTGGGTGTAGATCTGGGTCGTCGCCAGGTTCTCGTGACCGAGCAGCTCCTGGACGACCCGCAGGTCCGCGCCGCCGTCGAGCAGGTGCGTCGCGAACGAGTGGCGCAGCGTGTGCGGCGAGACGCCCGACCGGGAGACCGGCCCGCGCGGCACAGGCGGTCGAGCCGGTAGCGCAGGCCGCGCACGCCGAGCGGGCCGCCGAGGTGGTTCAGGAAGATCTCGACCGGCGGCGGCCGCGCCGTCGGCGGCGCGCGCTCGAGCGAGGATCGGCCGGCCGTCGCTCGAGGTAGGCCGTCGAGCGCCGCGCGCGCCGGCCGCCCGAGCAAGCCCGATCCGCTCCTTGCGGCCCTTGCCCAGGACCCGGATCTCGCCGCGCCGCAGGTCGAGCGAGGCCGAGGTCGCGCCGAGGCCAAGCTCGCTGATCCGCAGCCCGGCCGCATAGGCGGTCTCGACCAGCGCCCGGTCGCGCAGGGCGAGGGCGACGTGGCCAGCGCGGTCCGCGTCCGGATCGTCGCCGGGCGGCGCGTCGAGGTCCTCGTCGATCGACGGCGAGGAGCCGGCCGACCTGCTCGACCTCGAGGACGCGCGGCAGCCGGCGCGGCAGGCGCGGCGTCGCGATCGCGCCCCACGGATCGCCGGCGGCCAGGCCGTTCCGCGGTCGCCCAGCGGTGGAACGAGCGGATGGCCGCCAGCCGCTGGGCGACGGACGAGCGCGCGCGGCCGTCACCGAGCACGGCCGAGGTAGGCGCGCAGGTCGGTCCGTGCCGGGCGTCGCCAGTCGGTGCCGCGCGCCGCCAGCCAGTGCCAGGTAGGCGCCGACGGCGGTCGCGTAGGCGCGCTGGGTGTGCGGCGACGCGTCGCGAGCGGCGAGGGAGCGGAGGAACCGCGCGAGCGCGGGGTCGGTCGCCCGGTCGTCGGCCGGGACCCGCGCTCACGCGTCGGCGGCCGGCTCGACCGGGCGGGTTCGCCTGGTCGTCGCGCGGCCGCCGGTCCGCGCGCCACCGCGCGGCCGCGCCACCCGCTGCGAGCCGCCGCTCGGCGCGGCGCTCGCCGCGCGCGCGGGCCGGGCGCAGGGCCTCGGGGTTCGGCGGTCCGCCGGCGTACGCTGCGCCCGGGACGATCGTCGTCGGGCGCGGCGTCGCTGGTCGACCCGCAGATCAGGCAGATCGCCGTCGTCGCCCTTGCGCGCCAGCGGCCCGTCGTCCGCGTCGTGCAGGCCGCCGAGCGGCTCGTTGTTCGTCGTGAAGTCGCAGCGCGGGTAGTTCGAGCACCCCCAGAAGACGTTCCCGGTCCGCCGCGCGCGACGCGGGACGAGGTGGCCGTCGCTTGTTCTTCGGGCAGATGACCTCGAACGGGAGCGGATCCGGCGGCGGCGGGCCGTCCTTCTTGATGTAAGTCGCAGTCGGGATAGCGCGAGCAGCCGACGAACGGGCCGAACCGGCCGTTCTTGCCGACGAGCGTGCCCTCGCCGCACTTCGGGCAGACCTCGCCGGTCCCCTCCTGGGCGGGCGGCTCGTCGCCCGGCAGCGGCCGGCTCTCCTTGTGCTCGGGGTACAGCGAGCAGGCCAGGAACCGGCCGTTCCGCCCGAGCCGGATGACCATCGGGTGGCCGAGCGAGCAGACCTCGTCGGTCGCCTCGGTCGTGAAGTCGCTGCGCTGCAGCTCGCGCGCTTCTCGTCGACGCGGTCGCGCAGCGGCTCGTAGAAGGCGCGCAGCAGCGGCACCCACGCGCGCTCGCCGCGGGCGATCTCGTCGAGCTCCTCCTCCATCCGGGCGGTGAACTCGACGTCGACGTAGTCGCCGAAATGCTCGACGAGCAGGTCGGTCACGATCTCGCGCGACGGGCTCCGGATGGAGGCGGCGCTCCTCGACCCGGACGTAGCCGCGGTCGGTGATCGTCGAGATCGTCGCCGCGTACGTCGACGGCCGGCCGATGCCGTGCTCCTCGAGCGCCTTGATCAGCGTCGCCTCGGTGAAGCGCGGCGGCGGCTCGGTGAAGTGCTGGGTCGGGGTGACCTCGTCGACCGACGGTCGTCGTCGCCTCGGCCGAGCGCCGGCAGCCGCGCCGGTCTCCTCGTCGTCGTCCGCGCGCGTCGTCGTCGCGGCCCTCGGTGTAGACCCGGGCGAAGCCGTCGAACAGCACCTTGGTCGCCGAGCGCGCGCAGCTCGTACGGCGCCGTCGGCCAGCTCGATCGTCGTCGTCTCGAGCTCCTTGGGCGCCATCTGCGAGGCGAGCGCGCGCTGCCAGATGAGCCGGTAGAGGCGCAGCTCCTCCGGCTTGAGCGACGCCCGCCAGCGAGTCCGGATCGCGCCGGAAGCTCGTCGGGCGGATCGACTCGTGGGCCTCCTGGGCGCCCTTCGACTTCGTCTTGTAGACGCGGCCCTTGGGCATCGTGAACGTCGGCGCCGTAGCGCTCGCCGATGACCTCGCGCGCCTCGCCCATCGCCACGCCGGCGATCGCGGTCGAGTCGGTCCGCATGTAGGTGATGAGCCCGACCTGGCCCTCGCGGCGTCTCGATCGCCCTCGTACAGCCGCTGGGCGATCGACATCGTCCGCTTCGGGCTGAAGCCGAGCTTGCGGCTGGCCTCCTGCTGGAGGGTCGAGGTCGTGAACGGCGGCGCCGGCGAGCGCTTCTGGGTTCGCGTCCCGACCTTGGTGACGACCGGGTGCAGCGTCGCGCAGCGCGGCGCGTGGCGCTCGGCGGTCGCCTCGTCGGCCGACGTCGAGGGCTGCGCCGTCGATCCGGACGACCTCGGCCGCGAACGTCTCGCCGGCCGCCGTCGCGAGGATCGCCTCGATCGTCCAGTACTCGCGGGCCGTGAACGCGCGTGATCTCGCGCTCGCGCTCGACGACGAGGCGGACGGCGACGCGACTGGACGCGGCCGGCCGACAGGCCGCCGCGGACCTTGCGCGACAGGAGCGGGCTCAGCGTGTAGCCGACCAGGCGGTCGACGATGCGGCGCGTCTGCTGCGCGTCGACGAGGTCCATGTCGATCTGGCGCGGGTGGGCGAACGCCTCGCGGATCGCCGACTCCGGTGATCTCGTTGAAGGTCACCCGGCGGCGTCTTGCTCGCGCGGCACGTGGGCGGCCTCGGCGACGTGCCAGGCGATCGCCTCGCCTTCGCGGTCGAGGTCGGTGGCGAGGTAGACCTGGTCGGCGCTCCTGGCCGCCTTCTCGATGTCGGCGACCTGCTTGCGGCGGTCGTCCGAGATCACGTACTCCGGTTCGAAGTCGTGGTCGACGTCGACGCCGAACTTGCCCTTGCCGGGGTTCTCGGGCAGGTCGCGGACATGGCCGTAGGACGCCAGGACCCGGTAATCGGCGCCGAGATAGCGCTCGATGGTGCGGGCCTTGGCAGGCGATTCGACGATGACGAGGTTCTTGGGCACGGCGCGGGAGTGTAGCACCGGGTCCTTATCGCGCCCTTGATCGGCCGTGGCTCAGACCTCGCGGATCCGGCGCAGGAAGTCCTCGTCGATCTCGAGGTCCGGCTCCGGCCTCGGGGCCGGCTGGCTGGCGCCACGCGGCTGCGTCATCGGCGTGGCGTCGACCAGGGCGTCGAGCGCGGTCGCCGCCCGCCGATCGCGCCGGGCGGGATCTCGACGAACCGGATGTGCAGGTACGGGAAGAAGAAGATCGAGGCGATGTCGTCGACGAAGACCGGCCGCTTGCCGTTCATCATGCCGCAGGTTCGTGCAGCGCAGCCCGACGTCGCCGCGGCGACGGCGGCTCGAACAGGTCGGCCAGCAGCGGCTGCTCGTTGTTGAGGTGGAGGACGACGTTGCGGATCACGCCTGCGATCGTGGGCGCTGCCGGGCCGCCGCTGCGTCAGCCTGCCGATGGTCCGGTCAGGGGTGGTAGAAGTCGATCACCAGGCGGACCCGCCCGCCCGACACCCAGACGCCGATCCCGACCCGGTCGTAGGCCGCGTTCATCAGGTTCACGTAGTGGCCGCCGTTGTACGACTTCTCGCTCTGGAAGAAGAGGTGCGAGCCCAGGACGGCGGCATACGGGTTGCCCGACCGGCAGCCGAGGTTCTCCGCCCAGCGGTAGCTCGTGTAGCCCGCCCGGCGCAGGCGATCGCCCGGGTTGCCGCCGATGAAGTGGCTGCAGTCGTTGCCGACCGCCAGCCGCTTGGCGTACGGCCGGCTGACCTTCGAGCTGATCCCGCTGCTCGAGCTGGAGCGGGGCGACGTTGCGACCGCCCGGGCTGCTGCACGTGCCGCTCGAGGTGACCCAGCCGCCGGTCCGCGTGCAGTTCATGAGCTCGCAGGTAGTACGTCTCGACGGCGCCCCAGCTCCCGCCGCCCACGGCGCCGCCGCCGCCGCCGGCACCGGATGGGCTTCGCGCGGCGGTCCGCGTCGCCGGGGCGGCGGCAGACGCGGCTTCCTGACGGTGCTGGAAGATCACTGGCCGGGCGGCCTCGAGCGGGACGCCGGACGCACCGTCGCGCGGTCGCCGGCCACGTCCGCCGCGACGGTGGTCCCGTACGGCAGTGGCCGACGACGGGGTGAAGACCAGGACCGTGTCGGACTCCGCCCAGCGGACGGTCGCCGGCGACGGCCGTGCGAGCCGATCGCTGACCGTGAAGGCCCGGGCCGTTGACGCGGCGGTCCATCGGCTCGCTGAACCGGACCGAGATCGGCCGCGTCGCGGGCCACGTCCAACGTGTGCCGTCCGCGGGCGGAAGCGGATGACCGCCGGGGCATTCGTGGTCCGCACGACGAGGGTGAGCCGTGTCGAGCGTGAGGCCGTCACGGTCCCGGACGCCGGCGACCGTCAGGCCGGTAGCCGGCGATCGGGCAGCGAGCAGCTCGACGGGCGCGAACGTGTAAGGCGCTCCGACCGTCAGAGGCCGAGGTCCAGGACGCGAGCGTGCCAGCGACCGGCGGGTCGAAGCCGGATCGCGTCCGCCACGGTCGCCGGGATCGACCGGGCCGCGCGAACGACGATCTGGAACGTCGTCGCGACCGCGACCCGGCTCGCCGATCCGCTCGGTCGCGCGATCTCGCGCGGATCGCCGCGTCCCGGGTCATGAAGACCGCGCGTGACCGGCCGCGCGAGCGGCTGGCCGGACTGGGCCAGCGCACCGGCCTGAACGGAGATCGGTATGCAGCGTGCCGGCCGCCCAGTTCGTCGTCGGGGCGATGGTCATCGCCGTCGAGGTGGCGTCCCAGGTCAGGTCGACGGCGGTCGCGTGGGTCGATCGTGAGCGCCGCGGCGACCGACGCCTCGGTCCATCGGCGTGCTGAAGGTGATCGTGACCGGGTCCGTCAGCGACGTGGTCGGTGACGACCGTGGTCTGAAGGCCGCCTGGGTCGAGGGGACGATCCGGGTCGGCGGGGTCGCGACCGTCGGTGCGGCGTCCGCTGGCGCCGACGAACACCGATCCCGAGGATCGCGCGCGATGCCGATCGCGAGGCCGGCCCGGGCGATCGTCGATCGGTCGCAACAGGGTGCCGAAGTAGACCGCGACGAGGATCGGGACGGCCAACAGCGCGATGGCGGCGTTACGCAATAGTCGACGGCTCCTGCTCGTGCTCTGGGGCGCACCGAGGCGGGCGCGGGCCGATCTGGGGAACCGGGCCGACCCGAGGGTAGCATCTGTCCGGCCGCCTCGGGCAAACCGGACCATCGGATGGACAACGGTCAGGCATGGCCGCCGCGGCGCCGGCGTCTGGCCGCTGGTGGGTCCGTCCCGGCCAGCCCGCCGCTGGGTCGGAAACGGCCGTGGACGCCGAGCGCCAGGCCCCGGTTCTCGAGCAGCGGTGAGCGCCGCCAGGACGCTGCGCGACCGGCCAGTCCGGTGGCCGCGACGAGCTCGTCGACGGTGGCCCGCCCGACGGCACAGCTCGCGGCCGATCCGCCGGCGGCGGCGCCCACGTCGGCCAGGCGTCGCCGCCATGCTCGCCGGTACGCCCGGGGCCGGCCAGGTGGTCGGCCAGACCGAGGTCGTCGATCAGCTGCGGGATCCCGGCCACGATCCGCGGCGCTCGTCAGTGGAACTCCGCGCAGGAACGCCAGGCAGCCCTCCGATGCGGGGCCCTGAGCGGCGCCGGGGACGAGGAAGCAGTCGCCGGCCCTGCTCCAGCGCCCAGGACGCGCGTGATGAGCGCGCCACTCCGGGCCGGCGCCTCGACCACGACCGTGGCATCGGCCAGCCCGCTGATGACCCGGTTCCGCCGCGGGAACGTCCCTTCGGTCGGCCTGACGTCGGGGCCAGCTCAGACGACGACCGCCCCGCCGCCGGCCCGACGATCGAGGCCGCCAGCCGGGCGTGACTGCGCCGCGGTGCAGGACCGCGTGGCCGGACCCGATGACCGCGATCGTGGTCCCGCCGGCGCGGACCGTCGCCGCATGCGCGGCGCCGTCGATCCCGACCGCCAGGCCCGAGACGACCGCTGGCGCCGACCGCGACGAGGTTCGTGCGCGATCCGGGCCGCGATCGCCCGGCCCTGCGTCGGTCGCCCGTCGCGTCCGACGATGGCCACTGCGGCCCGACCGTCGAGGGCGGCCGGGTCGCCCAGCACGAACAGGACGTGGGGCGGCATCTCGATCGCCGCCAGCCGGTCTCGGATATGCGTTCGATCGTCGACGGTCACGACCTGGAGGCCGAGGGCATGGCATCCGCTCGAGCGTGCGATCGGCCGTGACCGCGGCCTCGGCGATCGCGATGGCCGGGATCGCTCGCCCAGCCGTCGCCCGTCGCGCGAGACCCCGCCGATCGGGCCGCTCCGAGGGTGACCTCCGCCAGCCGAGTCCGGGCCCGCCCGGGGCGGCCGCCTCGAGCAGGATGCGCCCGCGCCGACCCGTATCGGCCGAGCAGCGGCGCCGAACCCCACCGGGACCCAGGCCGGTGCACGGCGGCGAGGACGGCCCAGGCGTCGTGCTCCGCGATGCCGCCTGCGCGCCGGTCGGGCCAGGCGCTCGTCCGCTGGTGACCGCCGACCGGCCACGGCCGCATCTGACACCGAGCACGTCAGCCCGACCTCGCGCGGCGGCCAGCCGCAGGTCGCCGGCACGGAACCAGGCGGCTTCGTCCAGGTGCTCCGGTTCCGACGACCTCGCGCCGGCCAGGTCCGCGATCGTCCGCGCCACGCGGAGCAGCCGCTCCGTGCCGCGGCCGCTGGCCCGCTCGAGCTCGGCGAGGGTGCACGATCGGGCGCTCGGCCGCGCGTGTCCAAGCTGGCAGACGTGCCCTGCAGGGCGCGGCGCCGGGCAGCGCCGTTGAGGGCGCCGGTCGGCCGCCACGGCGATCGCGCCGGGCATCCGCGATCCGCTGCGCGACGGGTGCGGCTAGCCTCCGGATCCGACCGGCTGACGAGCGCGAGCCGGCGGCGACTGCGCGGCATCGCGATCCACGAGGTCGATCCGGTCGCGCAGCGGACCCGAGACGCGTCGCTGGTATCGCTCGGGACCGTGCCCGGACAGGCGCACGGCGCGCTCGGACGAGCCCGGCGAAGCCGCACGGGCACGGGTTGCATGGCCGCCACCAGCTGGAACCGCGCCGGGAAGCTCGTCGCCCGCCCGGCCCGGGCGATGGCGACCGACCCTCCTCCATCGGCTGGCGCAGCGACTCGAGGACGTCCCGGTCGAACTTCGGGCAACTCGTCGAGGAACAACACGCCCTGATCCGCCAGCGTGCGCCAGAAACCGCCTGATGACGCCTCGCCGGGAGTCCCATCCGCGGCGATCCGGTTCGAAACCACGGCTGAAGCTGCGCGAGTTTGCCAGGGCAAGACGCGCTCGGTGGACTGGCGCGCGCCAGCCAGTGGCGAAACCGCCGTACATGTCCGCGAGGACTCCTCGCCCAGGTCTCGCAGCGAGACCCAGCCGGCGCGTCGGCATCGCCGCCCGAGCTCGCGATCTCGCCATTGTCGATGGCGTTAAGCAGGACGCCGATTGTCTGGTCGACGGCGTCGGGTATCGACTCGGTGAGAAGCCTCGATCTCATCGCGCTCGGCCCAATGCCGCCAGCGGATCTGCATGCCGGTCCCACCGCCGACGTTGAGAGTCCAGTCACACTGGCGTACCGCGCCGTCTCGAACGACCATGAGTGCTCTGGGCGAATTGCTCGACCGCCAGTTCCTCGGGGAAAGGTCCGAGTCGTCGCTCATCCGTGTGTGTACTGGCACTTGGGCAGTGGGAAAGCTCCAACGCGGCGTCAATTCACCTGCCCGAGGGTACAGCCTTGCAACGTCACTCAGTGTGCGTCAATCTCCCCCAGAGGACGTCCGCCCAGGGATGCGTCAAACCCTTGATGCTGCAGCGGTCGCCTCGGATTTCGTGTCGCCCACGCTCCCAACGCCCGAGCGGCGCCAGTACTCTAGAACGATGTGAGCCTTCGCCCGACGGAGCTGACGAGGGACGGCGCGAGGCTGGCGGTCGAACCTGTCGCTCGCGACGCTTGCACGGTCGCGTCTGTGGCCGTCCTGGTGCCATTTGTGGGTTATCTGTTCCACATCGCACCGCTCATTCGCGCCGGCTTCTCCGTTGCCGAAGCGGTTGCGATCTACCTGGACGGTCGCGACCGCTAACGGCTTTCGCGATCGTGGTAGTCGTTGCCCTCGTCAGATCGCGTTCGCCCTCGCTGATCCGGCTGTCGTAGCCATTTAAGGCGTCTGTTCGTTCGCACGTGGGCAATGACCGGTCGACCGATCACGGCTGAGAGGGCCACTGCAAGCTCCAAAACGAGCCGGCTGAGAAACGTTGCTGTCGGACTCGTCATTGTGACGGTGGCTGTGACCTTCCGCTGGTCAGCAATACCGCCTTGCGGTGTTCTGAGCGCGCTCCCAGGTCGCCGCGCCGCTGATCACGACAATCCCCGATGGCGCGCCAGACGCTTATCGCCGTCGGGACGGTGACCTTTCTGATCGCCATCTGGTTGAGCCCGCGAACCTGACAACAACAGGTTGTGCTTGAGTCCGGCTGGCGTTCCGAGTGGGCCGTGCGCGGCTCCCGGCGAGCAGGGCAGCCGGACGTATTCGCGGACATGTGGCTCGAGAGATGCCTGCACAGGGTCGCCGGGCCACGACTCGTCGATCTTCGTACGACTGCCGCCTCATCCCCAATCCCAAGCGAACGCTGGGGTGGAGGGTTGTCGGGCAGACCGCCCAGGCGCTGATCTCTGTGATGGGCAAGTAGTCGCGGGTCCATAGCTGACGTAGCGGACGATTCCACTACGAGGCGTGAGCAACCCAACGACCAACGCTGGGCAAGCAGATGGGTGCGAGTGGCCGGGCGTGACGGAGGTCTTGTCGGCATCCGAGTCGGGCGCTCGGGGCCAAGTGACGTGTAATGAAATGTGAGAAGCGGGTTCAAAACGCGAACAGGTCCGCATCGTAGGCGCGGTGGTAGCGCAGAGGACTAGCCCGTTGGTGGCATCGGTTCGTGCCACCGCGATGTCGTACAGGTGAGCCGCATCCAACAGGGCCTGACTGCCACATCGCAGACTGCGCACTGTGCCCCATAGCGCGCTAGAACGGCGAATTTGAAACCGGTTCGGCCATAACGCGAAACCCCTCGTGATCGTTGGCGCTGCGTCCGTCGACACGAGGGTAAAGTGGACTGTCACTGACTGTGATTGACCGGTGAAGGTAACGGCTTGGGAAAAGTAAACGAAGAATGATCTGAGCTCGGTGGAGTACGACAAGACCTTCCCGAGTCGCACTTCACGACGTCCCGGCGTCTCCGAAGAGGTAATGACGAAGACAGGTAGGTCGAGTTCGCCGGCTCGAATTGTGGCGGACACTTCGGCGGCATCGCGTCCTCGTCGAGCCGTGACCGTGGGCTGTGGTAGATGGGCGGCCCGTGTCGTCTAGGGTTACCCGATACCGTGCAATCGGTGTGCATCAGTGAGACAGTGGCACCGCTCGAGCCGCCTCACTCTTGGTCTTGAGCGCGTCGATCCAGATGCCGCTTCGCCCCCTCGATAGATGCCGAGTTCTCGGAGGATGGACGGCACCACGCCAGATGGGTTCGCCGCCTGGGCTAATCGATCCCAAAGAGAGATCCGTCGGGCGCGTGTTCAGACGCCACCCACGCCGGTTGGTCATCCATGTCCGAATGCCGTGCCGACATCGAAAGTGAATACGGATCCGAGATAGGCGAGGTGGTCCACCGCCGTCAGCTGGGTGGCAGACAGGCGGCAAAGGAGGGGCTAAAATACAGAAACCTGGGAAGGTACCCGCCAGTTTCCGTTCAGGGGCGCCGAGGGCACATACACCCACTTCCAGTCCTGCTCCCCCAGGCGTTCCCAGTCTTCGAACATCACGTCGACGTTGACCGACCCATCCTGACGATCGCCCGGCAGAAGACGCCTTCACCAAGGATGCAGATCAGATCTGGAAGGTACGCGTGGGGCAAAGTTAGCTAGCAAGTACTCGGCAGCTTTTAGCGGGTTTGAAGTCGCCTTTGTCCGCAAACAGCATGAAGCTAAATAGGGTTCTTGTAGGGCCGTGAAGGTCGCCGAAATTGAAGCCTGACCCTAGATTCAGTCCGGGCGCGATCTGGATTGGGAGGAGTAGCTTCGCGGACAAGCTCCCGTACGAAGGACTGAAGCTTCTTCGAGAATCCGTCGATGGGGGCAGTCGACTCGTCGTACGGTGACTTGACCCCCGCCCTCCACGCGAACACCGCCTGGAAGGTAGAACTCACCCCGCTCGCCGCGAAATGAGACGGGCGCAGCCATGTTGCCTGCAATCACCACGTCAATCTGCGGGCTCGTGGTCCAGCGATGATCGACGATGTGTCCGTGCCCGACGTGGTACTTGGCTGGGAGCTTCAGAACAGCCGACGAGCGACGACCTCGACCTCGTCTCCGGCCGCGGGGATATCACGGACGTGCACGAGCTTGACCGCTCGGCGGTGTGCTTCGACGAGCTCGGTGGCCTCCGATCTGAGCAGCTCGGCAAAAGGCAAGAGGTGGCTTAGGGGCCTGCGGCCATAGTGCACTCTCCGATACGCGAGGATGATCGCCGGTCAAGGGCCGCGGAAGCGGGCGGCTGGAAGCCGCGAACCCTTGACCGGCGGCCAGCGCGCACGATCGAACGAGCGGCGGCGGCAGCCGCCGCTCCAAGCCAAACGCGATGGTCCTCCGCCGACAACCGTTAGAATTTTGGCTGATAATCTGCCCACGATGCCTGCTACCATGTCAACAATCGAATAGCTGAAGGCGCGTTATGACAGGGGATCGAACTACCGGCATGCACGCAGCCGGCGGTCCTTCTTCTAAGGCCAATTTCCGGAGGTCGCGTGACGGGGCAAGCAATGCGCGCCACCCCGGCCGGCGGACTGACGGTAGGTCCGCAGGTGAACGGCAAGCGGCGATTGAGGTAGGGCCTCTCCCGGCTAAGGCCCAGCAGGGAGCGAAAGGTCATGCCCCCGACAGATTGGAACCGGCGGCTGCGGCTGCCCATCTGTCAGAGCGAGCGTGGTGGAAAGACTCCCCGCACTTCACTTGAATATGGGACGAAATCCCCGTCACGCCTGCGCGGCCCACTGGCCTCTTAAGCTCTACCCCGGAGGCGGGTGAAGCTGGCGGTTCGTTCCACTCTGCGGCCGAAGATCGGCCGGGTCGGCACCGTCCCTCACCATCCTCGAGCTGAATCAACTCTGATGCCGGGCGACGTGCTCGCGGAAGTTGCGACGGTATTAGCGGCTAATCGCCTGAACCGGCTCGACGCTTACATACGCGGGAACGGCTGTCACGATCCGGCGCGCTGCGGGCGGATCTAGGCGACTTTTTCCGACGGTTGCGGTGGAGACCTGGGCGCACCGTTCCTGCACACGCCTGGGTGCCGGAGTGGCACAAGACCGACCACGGCTTGCACGCACATTTCGCCTGGGTCGTTACGTCCACTACATCCCGAACTGGAGGGCGTGGCGCCACGGCTTCGTCCACATCACGCTGCTCGGCGACCTGCCAATCGGTTCAACGGCACTTCATGAGGTGCGCGTCGCGTCCAGATACCTGGCGAAGTATGGGCAAGGACCTGATCCGTGGCCACCCACCGGGTTTCCATCGCTACGAGGTGGGCCAGGGGGTTCCAACCGGGCAGTATCGAAATCGCCGGTCGATCCGGCGATGAGGTGGTGGACCGCGCCGCGGTGATGATGGCACCCTCGCGCCGGAGCACGTGGTGGTCCAGCGAGACCGAGACGTACGCGGGGCCGCCAGCCGTGTGGGCGTCATGGGCGTGAGGAGCCGGGAGACCTGAGGAGTGGGCGGAACGCACCGCTGTCGAGCAAAGGGTGCCTGGCGAAGATCGTCGATCCGGTGATCGTCGCGCTGCGCCGCGGCGCTAGTGGGTCAGACCCGCCAGAGCGGCGTCAAGCGAGCCGGATCAAAGACGTTGCGGCCCGGGCACCCGGCCCGCGTCGGCTCGCTGGGCGGTCCAACACGGCCGCGATGACCGCGCGCTGACGGGTCAGCGGTAGATCGCGCCATGCGGCCTGTAGCGACGCGGATTGCCCAATCCACGGGTCGATCGCGGCGGACTGAGTGGAAGCGCGCCAGCGAGGCGTATTCGAGTCGATACGCGTCTCGACCGGCCTCCCCGCGCCGCGAGGTACTCAGCTAAGGTCACGGTGTGTCGCTCGCCGTAGGCGCCGGGCGAGCTCCTTCGAGCTGGCCTCGATCGCGCGCACCGGCTTGAAAACCGGAGGCGGCTTCTGTCGCCATTGGCCTTCCCCGCGATTGCTGCGGCAAAAGCTCGGGGGTGTCGAGGCGGTAGAGCACTGCGTCGGCGATGTACTGCTCCAAAGGAGCCGCCAGGATGAAAGCGCCGCAGCCGGGCCGGCCGGGTCCCTCGCGCAGATGTAGTGGCGCTCGCCATCGGCACGCGGGCGAGCCACCAGGACCGCATCGCAAAATGGCCGCACCGCAGGAGGCCACCGACAGCAGATAGCGCCTCACGGTCCGGCGGCGTCAGCCGGGCAGGGGCTCGTACCACGGCGCGCGTACTGCGCGGTCTGTCCGGCGTCAAGATCGCCTGCCAGTTCCCGCCGCCACAATCTCGCCGGCATAGGAGCGCTGCCCTGGACAGGCGGGAGGACATGAGCATCCGACGAAGCGACCTGACCGACCACGGGCGACCGCTGACCGTCCGGATGCCGCGCTCGTTCAGGTCGGTGGCGGTCGAGCGAGACTCGCACCGGCCGCGATCCGCGTGGCGGTTTCAATGAATGACGGCAGCCTCGGCCGGGGATCACGGTTTGGCGGTCGGAAGCTACCCGTAGGCAGCGTCCCGCCGCCGGCCGGCTTTTGCGCCGGCGAGGGCCATTTCCAGATGCTTTCGTCGGATGCGTCGGCTCTGTCGTCGCTTTCCTTGCGTGCCACAGCGCCGAGGATACGAACATGTGGTGCCGTGTCCGTCGTCGCTGGCAAGGTTGATCTCTGCCCTGACCGACGCGAGATGCATCGACCTTCGCGGCACGCACACCTCGAAAACTCCTCGAGCTCCTTGGGCTGGCGGTGCAGACGGTCAAGGTGCTGTGACGACGACGGCATCGACCACGCCGGGCGCGAATGTCGTCGAGCAGCCTTCGGTATTCGGGTCGGGGTTTGCCCGAATACGCGCTCCGGTCGTCGTCGACGTAGTGATCGAGGACAGGCCAGCTGCGGACTCCGCAGCGAGTGCCTCGCAGTCCTGAGCATGACGGTGACGCCCAGTGATTCCCGTCGGGGATCGAGCCGATCCGGCATAGATCGCGGTAGCTGTAGCCATGAGGGTACAATAGCACACGCCGTTAACGGTTGTGGGTGACTTCGCCCGGGCGACAGGTGCGGCCCGCCGCCGACCATCGCGGCATAGGACGATCGTGTGGTGCGGCGACCGGAACGGCGGGCGACGGCGGAGCTCCGCTGATCGGACCCTCGCCGGCCGCCGACGCGACGACCGTTGCGGCGAGCGCCGCCGCGTCGTCGAGCGGCGGCAGCAGGCCCGGGATCGTCCGCGCCAGCGAGCGTCTTGCCCGACCCGGCGGCCCGATCGAGCAGCGAGGCCGTGCCCGCCGGCGAGCGCGATCTCGAGCCCGCGCCGCGCGTCGAGCTGGCCGCGGACCTCGCGTCAGGTCCGGACGCGGCCAGCCCGCCGGGAGCCCGCCGCTCCGCGGCGAGCCGTCGTCGGTCGGACTGGTCGCCGCATCGACCGAGCTCGATCCGCGGCGGGCTGGCGCGCCGCCGCGGTCGCCGGCTGATCGGACCCGCTCGACCGCCTCGACGAGCGTCTCGACGCCGCCACCTCGATCCGCTCGACGAGCCGCGCCTCGTCGACGGCGGACGCCGGCACGACGACCCGCCGGTAGGCCGCGCCGCGCCGAGCGCGCGCGACCATCGGCAGGACGCCGGGCACCGGGCGGACCTCGCCGCCGAGCGACAGCTCGCCGATGAACGCGCCAGCGGCCCGGCCGGCGCCGGACCTGCTCCGAGCCGAGCAGGATGCCCGAGCGCGATCGCGAGGTCGAGCGACGCGCCCGCCTTGCGCAGGTCGGCCGGGGCGAGGTTGACGGTGATCCGGCGCGGCGGGTGGCTGAAGCCGGCGTTGCGCAGCGCGCCGCGGACCCGCTCGCGGGCCTCCTGGAGCGCGGCGTCCGCGAGGCCGACGATGGTGAACCCGGGCAGGCCCGGCGCGACGTCGACCTCGACCCGGATGAACCGGCCGTCGAGCCCGTGGAGCGTCGCGGACGGGACGATCGCCAGCACGCGCGCAGCGCTACGCGCGGCGCGCTCACCGCGCGCTCAACGGCGCCTGCGCATCCGGCGCTTACCGGGCGCTCGGACGTGACGGGCTGCCGCGGTCAGCGGGCGGCGCTGCCGCCGCGGCCGCGACCGGCTTGTCGACCGCCCGCGCGAAGTGGAGCAGCGACCGCCGAGCGCCGAGTCGGCCTTGCGTGAACATGAACGGCGCGCCGGAGTTGAGCGCGCTGATCGCGCCGCGGTACTCGTTGACGATCTGGTGCTCGATCGTGCCGCTTGAGCGCGCCCTCGGCGTTCTTGACGTTGATGCCGGTGAACGCGTTCGAGCGGTTGAGGACGAGCTGGACGCTTGCTCGGCCGGATAGCCGAGGTGGTCCGATCGTCTCGAGGACGAGCCGGACGTTCTTGAGGCACGACAGGTCGGCGGTCATGACCACGAAGATCGGTCTCGGCCGCCTCGAGGATGCCGAGGTTGATGTCGTCGAGCCGCTTGTCGATGTCGATCGAGGATGTAGTCGTACAGCGTCGCGCAGCTGCTCGAGGATGATCGGCAGGTGCGCCGGGCGTGACGAGCTCGGCGGTCTCGGGCGACGGCGGCGCGAGCAGCAGGTCGATGCCCGAGTCGTGCTTGACCATGACCTGGCGGACGAGGTCGGCGTCGATCGACGGCGCGGACTGACGACGTCGACGATGCTCTTGCGGTCGAGCCCGAGGTCGAGGAACACCCGGTGGTCGCCGAACTGGAGGTTGCCGTCGACGAGGCGACCTTGCGGCCGAGCTCGCGATGGAGCGCGATCGCCGCGTTGATCGCGATGGTCGTCGTGCCGACGCCGCCCTTGGCGCCGTAGAACGCGAGGACGCGCCCGAGCGGCGGGCGGGCCGAGCAGCGCCTCGCTGCGGCGCGAAGCGGGCGAGCAGGCTCTTGATCCGGGCCAGCAGCTCGGCCGGGTGGAACGGCTTGATCAGGTAGTCGTCGGCGCCGGCGCGCAGGCCGCGGACCTTCTGCTCGACCTCGCGCTCGGCGGTGAGCATGATGATCGGGACGTGGCTGCGCGCTGCCCTCCTCGGCCGGATCTTGGTCGCGACCTGGTAGCCGTCGAGCTTGGGCAGCATGACGTCGAGCAGGATCAGGTCGGGCGCCTCCGCGCCCCACAGCCGGAAGCCCTCGGCGCCGTCACCGCGCGATGACGACCTCGTAGCCCTCCTGCTTGAGCGTGTACTGCAGGAGTCGCTGGACGTTCGGGTCGTCGTCGACGACGAGGATCTTGGCCGCCATCAGTCCTCCACGTAGGTCGCGAGTCAGGGACAGGTCAGCGGATGGCCGCCCCCGGCGCGCCGATTATAGGTCCCGTGCCGGTCGCGTCGGCGCGGTCGCTCGATGCGCAGGCATTCGAACGCGCCGAGCCGGCTCACACGGCTGGCTCGAGTCTCAGCCGCTCGGTGACCGCCGCCACGTCCGACGCTTCGACGAACCGGCCGCTCAGCTTGTCGACCTCGCGGATCGCCGACCGGGCGACCGGCCGCGTCGGCCACGTACACGGCCCCGAGGTGGACGCGACCGACCGCGGTCGTGTCGTCGTTGAGCAGCCCGACGAGGCGGAAGTCCGGGGACGAAGTCGGCGACGAGCTCCTCGCGCCACTCGCGGCGCAGCCCGCCGAGCAGCGCCGCCGTCGCCCGGGATTGAGGTGGCCGCCGACACCGATCGAATAGCGACCGTGCAGCCGCGCGTCGCCACCGGCCGCGGTCCGCTGCATCAGGAAGTAGCGCGGGCCCGTCGCGCAGCACGAGGTACGGGATGACCTGCTTGTACGACGGATCCGCGCTCCATCGCGTCGCGCGGCTCATACCGACCGTCGCGCTCGAGCGCGGCCACGAACTCGTCGAGCCCGTCGGTCCGGAGCCCGTACCAGCCGGCCTCGTCGACGACCGCGGCGCGTGGCACGACGTAGACGCGCTCGTCGCTCACGGTTCGCGCTCGAGCACGCTGCGCGGGCGTCGCGAGCCGTCGCGTCGACCGCGGCCTCGTCGGGTCCGCCGGACGCGCTCGAGCTCGACCAGCCAGCGCATCGAGGACGCGTCCGCAGGTCGCGGACCGCGCGGCGATGCGCTCGCGGCGTTGGTGGCCGCGATCGCCGCGCCATCGCCGGGTCGCCGCGGGCCAGCCGGGTCATGTCGCGCCAGCCGCCGGCCGCGAGAGTCGCGGCGGCCGGCCAGTCGCGGTCGCGGCGCCTGGCCGTCGTGGCACCGCGACCGCCTCGACGAGCGGCCGCGGCACGACGAGCGGCAGGTGGCTGATCGCCGGCGACCGCGCCGGTCGTGCGCGCCGGCGTCCATCATCGACCGACCGGCGCCGAGCAGGCCGCGCCAGGCCGCCACGCCGCTCGACGTCGGCCGCCACGGCGAGCGCGCGCCGGGCACGACGACCCACGGCCGATCGACGAACAGGTCGGCGTCGCGACGCGCGTAGCCCGGCCGTCTCGAGCCGGCCATCGGGTGACCGCCGACGAAGCGCAGGCCGGCGGCGTCGGCCCGCTCGACGAGCGCGCCTTCGGTGCTGGCGACGTCGGTCACGACGGCCGTCGGCGGGCAGGCGATCGCGCCAGCGGCCCGGCCAGGCCGGTCGATGAGCGCCAGGCACGCGGTCGCCGGGCCGCCGAGGACGACGAGGTCGGCTCCGTCGAGCGGTCGGCTCGGGCGTCGGCGCGCCTGTCGATGATCGCCGTCGGCAGCGCGCCTGCCGCGGCCCGTCGCCGGTGGGCGACCAGGCGACCAGTCCGTCCAGTCGTTCGCCGTCGGGTTCGGCCCGCACGGCGCGCGCGACCGATCCGCCGATCAGGCCGAACCCGAGGAAGCCGACGTGCATGTCCGGCGAGTATCGCAGCCGACGAGCCCGGGTCCGGCAGCACGTCGTCGGGCCGGTCAGTCCTGCCAGCCGCTCGGGGTCCGGTCCCGGTCGTCGCCGAAGCATCGACCGCCGCTCGCGACGGCGCGTCCGCGCGTCGGTCGGCTACGCGCCGCTCGCCGTCGACGACCGGCCATCGTCGCCTTCGCCTTCGACCTTCGGCTTGCTCGTCGGCCCGGGTCGGCGGCCCGGGTCGTCGGCCGGGTTCGCGCGACGGCCGTTGCGCCGTCGTCTCGCCGCTCGGTCGCGCCGGTCCGTCGCGCAGGAACGCCCCGCAGCGCGGACAGCGGCGCTCCTCGGCGAAGAGCGCACTCGAGCGGCGCGACCGTGTAGATCTGCCGCCCGCACGACCAGCAGGCAAGCTTGGGCATCCGCGGTGGCGCCGGATCAGACCTGCGGGCAGGCTGGCCAGCGCGGCCTCGACCCGCTCGACGCGGGTACTCGTAGTCCTCGAGCGTGCCGTCCAGGTAGCGCTCGTAGGCGCGACAGGTCGAAGTGGCCGTGGCCGCACAGGTTGAACAGGATCACCCGCGCCTCGCCGGCCTCGCGGGCGTCGAGCGCCTCGTCGATCGCGACCTTGATGGCGTGGGTCGGCTCCGGCGCGGGCAGGATGCCCTCGGCCCGGGCGAACTGGACGCCGGCCTCGAAGCTGGCGCGCTGGTGGACGGCTGCGCGCCTCGATCGACGCCGTGCTCCTTGAGCAGGCTGACACGAGCGGCGACATGCCGTGGTAGCGCAGCCCGCCGGCGTGGATCGGCTCCGGGATGAAGTCGTGGCCGAGCGTGTGCATCTTGACGAGCGGCGTCATCTTGCGCGGTGTCGCCGAAGTCGTAGGCGTAGACGCCGCGGGTCAGCGCTCGGCGCCGCCTCCGGCTCGACGGCGATCGACCCGGTACTGCGCGCCGCTCGCGGAACGTCTGCGCCGAGCAACGGGAAGGTCAGCCCGGCGAAGTTCGAGCCGCCGCCGGCGCAGCCGATGATCACGTCGGGCTCCTCGCCCGCCATCGCCATCTGCTCGATCGCCTCCTGGCCGATGACGGTCTGGTGGAGCAGCACGAAGTCGAAGCACCGACCCGAGCGAGTACTTCGTGTCCCGGATGCGTCACGGCGTCCTCGATCGCCTCGCTGATCGCGATGCCCGAGCGAGCCCGGTGTGTCCGGGCGTCTCGGCCAGGACCGCGCGCCCGTAGTTGGTGTCGCGGCGACGGGCTGGCGACGACCTCCGCGCCGTAGGTCTCCATCAGGATCCGGCGGTACGGCTTCTGGTCGTAGCTGGCGCGGACCATGTAGACCTTGACCTCGAGCCCGAAGCACGGCGCCGGCGAAGGCCAGCGCGCTCCCCACTGGCCGGCGCCGGTCTCGGTCGCCAGCCGGGTGACGCCCTCGCTCCTTGTTGTAGAACGCCTGGGCGAGCGCGGTGTTCGGCTTGTGGCTGCCGGACGGGCTGCCGCCCTCGTACTTGTAGTAGATGTGGGCCGGCGTATCGAGCGCCGCTCGAGCCGGTGGGCCCGGTAGAGCGGGCTCGGCCGGTAGAGCCGGTAGGCGTCGCGGACAGGCTCGGGGATCTCGATCTCGCGGTCGGTGCTGACGACCTCGCTCGATGAGCGCCATCGGGAACAGCGGCGCGAGGTCGTCCGGCCCGATCGGCTGGCCGGTGCCCGGATGGAGGACGGCGGCGGCGGCGACCGGCAGGTCGGCGGCGATGTTGTACCAGGCGCGCGGGATCCGCGACTCGTCGAGGACGAACTTGGTCTGCCGAGGATCGCGACGGCGCCATGGGCCGGCTCCTCCTGACTGGCCGGCGCCGGCGACCGGTGCCCGGGCCGGGGATCGGGAGCCTAGCGCGCCGACGACCGCGTGCGCAACCGGTGACCGTTGGCCATGCTCGCCGGGACCGCGCTACGCCGCGCTGGCGTGTCGTTGGTCGCCATCGCCGTGCCCGCGCGTTGTGGGTCGCGGTGCGCGGTGTCGGCCGTTGTCGGGCCTTGGCCTGTCCTGTGTGCCTTGCGGGCCGTGACCGTAGGCCTCCTGGCCGTGACCGATGGCCGCGCAGGCGCACGCTCGGTGGCATGGCGTGGGCCGGTCGCGTCCCGGGCCTTCGGTCGTGCGCCTTGGTCGGCGCGGCGTCGGGCTGGCACCGGGACCGGCGTGGCGCGCGGCGACGCTGGCCCCGGCGCGGCGGCGTCGGGGTCGTGACCGGGCAGACGACGGCCGACCGGCGGCGGGCGTCGCGTGGGCTCGCGGTCGACTCGGCCGGCGGCGTCGCCGACGGGACGGCCGATCGGGTCGCGGGTCGGGCTGGGCTCGGGCGCTGCCGCTCGGTGGCTGGACGGCGCGGCTCGGGATCGCTCGGCGTCGGCTGGGGCTCGGCGGGTCGGCGCGGTCGGCTACGGCGGTCGGTTCGACCGACGGTCGGTCGGGCTGGCCGGTCGTGGCCGCGGGGTCGCGGTGGCGTCCGGGCGCGGACCGCGGCGCGAGCCAGGCGTGGCGGCGCCCGGCGGGTCGGCAGCGGGTCAGCGGAAGCCCGACGCCGAGCGCGACGGTGGCCAGCACGAGGTTGACGACGCCGAGGGCGAGGACGAGGCGGAGCCGCTGCGCGCCGCTCACGTCGGTCCTCGGCTCCGCGCTACGGGCGGGCCGGACGATCGGCCGTCCCCGCGTCGCGATGGTAGCACCGCGTGCTGCCGCAACGGCCGGACCGTCAGCGGTCGTCCGGTCCGCCCAGCTCGGCGACCTCGATCGGCTCGTAGCGGGCCGGGTCCGCCACCGGTCAGGCTCTCGAACAGGCCGATCGTCGGACCCGCGATCGGAAGTCCAGGTCGGCCGCCGCGCTGCGACCAGGCGGTCGCGCGATCGCGCGCGCCGGCCGGGCACGCCGTCGGCCCGTGCCAGCGTCAGGTGCGGCCGGAACGGGCGTGGCGTCGAACGTCCAGCCCGCTCGCGACAAGGCCTGCGTCGACCGCCGCGCGCCAGCTCGGCCAGCGCTCGGCGCCCGTCGGCGATGCCGAGCCACAGGGCCCGGGGCCGTCCGGTCGGCGGGAACGCCCCGGCGCCGCCGATCGAGACGTCGAACGGCGATCGGCTCGCGCGGCCGACGGCGCGGGCCGCCGCCGCCGCCGGCTCCGACCCGATCCTCGAGCGGTCGGGCCCAGGAACCGCGAGGGTCAGGTGGAGGCCGTCGAGGCGCACCCAGCGGACGTCACGGCCGCCGCCGGGTACGCCCGTCTGCGCGGACGTCGCTCGACGAGCGCCGGCGATCTGCGGCTCGGCGCCTCGGCGGCAAGCGGCGCCGCGACGAACAGCCGCCGCCCCGGGAGGTCCGCGCCGGGCCAGCGCGGGCGACGGCCGGCCTCGGTCACTCGGCCCGGTCGTGCGGTCTCGCGCTCCCAGGCATCGCGGTCCGTCCGCAGGACATCGAGCGCACGGCTCGCGCTCGCGCCAGCCGACGACGTCGACGTCCTTGTCCTCGAGCGCCTTGTAGGTCTCGAAGAAGTGCTCGATCTCGACGAGGCGGTGCGGCCGGACCTGGTCGAGCCGCTCGATGTGCTGCTGATGCGCGTCGCCGATGGCGACGCACAGGACCTCGAAGTCGAAGCCCTTCTCGTCGCGCATCTCGAGCCCGCCGATCGGGCGGGCCCAGACGTGGCAGCCGGTGAACGTCGGCTCGTCGATGATCAGCAGCGCGTCGGTGTGATCGCCGTCGCCGCGCGCGGGTGCCCTCGATGAACCCGTAGTCGAAGTTGTAGAAGACCGCGCGACGACAGCACGCGATCGAGCCGGAAGACCCCGGTCGTCCTCGTCGAACTCGTACTTGTTGCGGCGACCCGCGCGGGATCTCGACGACGATCTCGACGACGCCGGGAACGGCCGGCGATCGCTCACTGCCGGGCTCCGGCGGCTGGGACGGCCGCGGTGGCGAGGCGGCCGGCGCGCCTTGGCGGGATCGTGCCGTTGGCCGCCCACCAGCGGACGGCTGTCGGCGACCGTCTCGCGGAGCGGCCGGTAGGACAGGCCCGAGCGCGCGTTCGACCGCGACACGTCCACCGATCGCGCGCTGGACAGCAGGAAGTCGAGGCTCCCGGACTCGGGCAGTGCCTCGAGCACGCCCGCCGGCCAGGTCGTTCGAGCCGGGCGAGGCGGCGGGTCATCGAATCGGACGGAAGAAGCGCCGTGGCCGACAACCGGTGACCTCGTCGAGCAACGCAGCCGTGTCGCGATGCGTTGCCACGCCGGATGTCAGGCAGAACCGAGATCCCCGACCGGCGCGTCGAGGGCGAGGCGATGGCCCGGGCGCAGTCGCGGACGTCCACCCACGGCGCCCGGGCGTCCGGGATCGTCCCACCGCGGAGGAGCAGCCGCTGAGCAGCCGGCCGCTCGGTCCGGGACCGCGTCATCGGGTCCGATGATCGTGCCCGGATGGACGGTGAATCCGCGGGAGCCCGGCGGCCTCCAGCTCACGGCCGACGAGTTCCGCCTCGACCTTGCTTCGGAGGTACGGGTCGCTCCAGCCGATCTCGCCGGGCTGGGTCAGCGGGTGCGCGTCTCGTCGACGGTCTCGACGGCGAGCGAGAACACGATCAGTGAGCTCACGTCGACGACCCGGCCGACGCCGGCATCACCCGCGGCCGCGAGGGACCGTCCGGGCGAGCGCCGCATTGGTCGACAGTGACCGGCCCGGCGTCCGGTCGTAGGAGACATGTGGCAGCGCCGTGGACGACGGCGTCCATCGCGCCACGGCGGTCCGATCGACGCCGGGTCGCCCGGATCGCCGGTGAGGATCTCCACGCCGGGTCCGGCGGCGGCCAGGGCCGGAGCGGCACGCACGGGATCCCGGACGATGGCGCGGACCTGGTGGCCGGCGCCGGTCAGGGCCTGACGGTGGCGCGGCCGAGGAAGCCCGTCCCACCGGTGATGAGGATCCGCATCGTGAGGCGCCCTCCACGGCACCCGGGCCGAACGCCCGGGGCTCTTCACGTCCGTAGTCTACAGTGCTCACGGACGACGGATCTCCGGCGGGCTCGTAGGTGACATCGAACGGGCCGGCTCGGAGCGCGCGCCGGGTCGGCGTCAGCGCAGGCGCCGATGCTGACGACAGCGGATGGACGCAGGCGCCGACAGCGGGCGTCAGCGCAAGACGGCGCCGAGCACTGCGCAGTGAGCGGTGCGTGAGCGAGGCGCAGGCGACAGCGCAGCGATGGCCCGATCAGCGCGACCGCGGCTAAGTCGTTGTAGAGGCGCTCCTCGATGAGCTTTTCCTGCACCGTCCGGCCGTTCGGGTCGAAGCAGCGAGAACTCGAAGTGCTTCTCGAACTCGAGGTCGACGTTGTCCTGGCCGCCGCGGTTCTTCTCGACCGAGACGACGACCCAGTCGCGGAAGCGCTGCGCCTGGTACGGGTTGAACTCGATGTTGACCTTGGCGACGATGTGGTACTTCTCGTTGAGGATCAGGATGATGTCGGCCTCGTAGTTGATCGCCGACGAGCCGCGCAGGTGGTAGTTGCGCAGGCGCGACGCCTTGAGGCCCTCCTTGTCGGCGGCGACGATGCAGATCATCGGCACGTCCTCGGACAGCGCGATGTCCTTGAGGCCGTTGACCAGGTAGGTGACCTTCTCGGTCTCGTTCTGCGGCTCCGGGATCTGCGGGCACCTTCTGGAGGTAGTCGACGAACGACGACCAGCCGCCGGTCGCCCGACAGCGCGCGCGTGCTCCTGGACGAGCTTGCGGATGTTGTCGATCGTGCTCGCGGTCTGCGAGCCGCGCATCAGGAACAGGTTCTGGCCGTAGCGCGCGATCCGGTCCAGCGACGGGCGGAGGCGCGGGTTGTTGGCCATCTGGGCGTTCGCCGTCGCCCTCGGCCATCCACGTGCCGAGGATCTCCTTGCGGACGTCCTGGATCTTGATCGCGCCGGTCTTGTGGGGCAGGTGGGCGAGCGCCGACTCCATCGCGATCGAGCCGGTTGAGCAGGTACTGCTCGTCGTGCTCGAAGCAGATGTACAGGACGTTGGCCTGGCCGCCCGAGGCGACGTTGCGCGCCATCTGGAGGGCCATCGTCGTCTTGCCGGTGCCCTGGGCTCCGCCGATGAGCAGCAGCTCGCCGGCGCGGAGCCCGGTGCCGATCGTCTTGTCGAGCGGCGTGAAGCCGAGCGGGACCGGCTGGTACTCGCCGACCTCGCCGGTCGGTGACCTTGTCGTTGAGGTCGACCAGGACGTCGAGCGCCGAACGCGGCGCCAGACTGCCGTTGTCGGTGTCGAGGCGCCAGGTCGGCGCTGGTGGCGTTCGGCGGTATCGGCTGTCGGGAGCGTCGGTGCTCACGCGGTCGTGATCCTCTCCGGTGGCGATGCAGTCGCCGGCGTAGCGTTAGCACCGGCAATGGCCGCGATCACCTACCGAACGTCACCATATTCCGCACAGGCACCGGCAGGCACGTCAGCGCGGCAGATCGGCCGAGCTCGTCCCACATGCGGGCGATGGTCCGGATGCCCGTCTCGTAGTTGCCGAGGTCCATCCACTCGTTCGGGGCGTGGGCGTTGCTCGTCGGGCTGGGTGAACCCGAGGAGCACGACGGGCAGCCCGAGGATCGAGCCGAAGCTGGCGCACGACCGGGATCGAGCCGCCCTCGCGGATGTACACGCGGCGCGCTGCCCGAAGGTCGCCTCGAGCGCGCGGGCGGCGGCCTGGGTCGCCGGATGGTCGATCGGCGTCAGGCTCGGCATGCCCGCCACCGAGTAGTCGGACCGTCGTCGGTCACGCCGGGCGGGGCGATCTCCTCGACGTAGGCCGTGAACGCCTCGAAGATCGCGGTCGGGATCCTGGTCGGCGACGAGCCGGCAGCTGACCTTGGCATGCGCGTGGGCCGGGATGATCGTCTTGCTGCCCTCGCCCTGGAAGCCGCCCCAGATGCCGTTGACGTCGAGCGTGGGCCGGGTCGCCGCGCCGCTCGAGGGTCGTGAAGCCGGCCTCGCCGACGAGCGCCGGCAGGCCGAGCTGCTGCCAGGTAGGCCGCCTCGTCGAACGGCAGCGCCGGCGAGGCGCCGCCCGGTCGTCGCTCGGTCAGCGGCACGACGTCGTCGTAGAAGCCCGGGATCCGGATCCGGCCGTCGGGGCCCTTGAGCCCGGCGATGATCGCGGCCAGGGCGTTGGCCGGGTTCTGGACGACGCCCGCCGTAGCCGCCCGAATGGAGGTCGACGGCCGTGCCCGACGACGTCGATCTGGGCGTACATGATCCCGCGCAGGCTGACGCGTGATGGCCGGCAGGTTGCCCTCGAAGAAGCCCGGTGTCGCTGATGATCGCGACGTCCGCCGGCGAGCCGCTCGCGGTTGGCCGCGAGCCAGGCGTCGAGGTGGACCGAGCTCGACTCCTCCTCGCCCTCGAACAGGTAGTCGAGCGTTGACCGGGCAGCCTGCCCGCGGTCGCCAGCAGGCGCGCCGGCGGCCATCACGTGGGCGTGGATCTGGCCCTTGTCGTCGGCCGCGCCGCGGGCGAGCATCCGGTCGCCGACGACGACCGGCTCGAACGGCGGCGACGTCCACAGCTCGAGCGGGTCGACCGGCTGGACGTCGTAGTGGCCCGTAGACGATGACGGTCGGGGCGTCCGGCGGCGTGGAGCCAGTCGGCGTAGACGACGGGATGGCCGCCGGTCTCGGCGACCTCGGCGTGCTCCAGCCCGGCCGTCGTCAGCGCATCGGCCAGCCAGCTCGGCCGCCCGGCGGCAGTCGTCGGCGTGGGCCGGGATCGCCGAGATGCTCGGGATCCGCAGGAACGCCTGCGTACGACGTCGAGCCGGTCCGCGGCGGTGTCGTCTGAGGTGAGCGTCGAGGGCGGCGTCGGTCTTGATCCATGGTCCTCGCGGCGGTCGAACGGGCCGGCGGGGCGGGTGGATCGCATTGTACGAACCATCTCCGAGTAGCATGGCGCCTTGACCATCCGCCGGACCTGGAGGCGTTCGTCCGTGACGATCACCCGCGGCTCTCGCCACTCGTGCCGAGCTGGCTCGGCCACCTCTCGGCGATCGGCTGGCGCGTGCTCGTGACCGTCGGCCTGGGCTGGCCGTGATCGCGCTGTGCGTCGTCCTGTCGACGACGGTCCTGTCGTTGCTGCTCGGCTTCATCCTGTCGGCCACCCTGGCGCCCTACGCGACCCGATCCGCGGGCCCGCGGCTGGTCCGGATCAAGGCGGCCGCGGCATCACCGCCGGCTCTGCTGCTGGGCGTTGCGGTCATCCTGGGCCTGATCTTCAGCGTGATCGCGCCGCCCCTGCGTGAGATCGCAGGCAGCCGTCTCGGCCGCCAGCGCGACCCTGTCGACGGCGATCGCCGGCCTGCCCAACGGCGAACAGGTCGCGAACCTGTTCAACACGATCCAGTCCGTCGTGGCGTCGTGGGTGGCGGGCCAGGCGGCGTCTGTCGGGAGCACCATCGCGACGCGATCGCCACGATCGGGATGCTGGGCCTGTTCATGACCTTCTTCCTCCTGGCCGACGGCGGACAAGGCCTGGTCGGTCGGCGTGAGCGGGATGTCGCAATGGCGTCGCGAGCGCCTCGAGGCGGCCGGTCAGCGCGCGATCGATCAGGCGGGCGGCTACCTGCGCGGGACCGCGATCTCGGCCGTCATCAAGGCGGGGACGCGACTCCGCCTTCCTGCTGATCCTGGGCGTCCCGTTTGCCGGTCCGCCTGGCGCTGCTCGTCCTGTTCGGAGCGTTCGTGCCCTACGTCGGCGCCGTTCGTGACGACGTCGATCATGCTGCTCGTGGCGTACGGTGCCGGAGGCACCGGGACCGCGCTCCTCCTCTTCGTCCTGATCGGCCGTGCATGCCCTCCTGTCGAGCGTCCTGGCCGGCCGGGTCTTCCCGGCAGACGGTCACGCTGCATCCGGCCATCGTCCTGGTCGCCCTGCCGATCGGGTATTCGTTCGCCGGGTGCTGGGGATGGCGCTGGCCGTCCCGACCGGTGGGCTTCCTCGCGGCGATCGTCGACCCGCTGCTCGAGGTGCTCGGCGAGCGCCGTGAGGATCGGGCGGCCGTTGACGACGACGTCCCGCTCTGGCTGGACCGCATCGCCCAATGGAGCTGGCGACTCCTCGTCGCGGCCGCGCGCCGTGAGGGCTCGCTGTGCTCTGCTCTCGCCAGGGTGCCGCTCGTCGTCGGCCCCGATCGTCGTTGCGATCACGCTGGCCGCCACGTTCCTGCCGGCACTGAGGCGCCTCCCAGGCCCGCGGCTATGAGCCGGTTCTGGGCGTCCACGCTGATCATGGTCGTCCTGTGGGTCAGCATCATCCTGGTGGTGGTCCTGTCGCTGGCCGCGCTGATCGGCAACACCACGGCCATCGGCAGTACACCGGATGCGATCGCGGCACCGGCCCAACCACCCCGCAGGAGACGATCAAGGCGGTCGTCCAGGTCTTCACCAATGGCCTGATCGGAACGATCGCGGACCGTCGTTCCAGGAGCTCGTCGGCGTGGTCTTCTTCCTCGTCCTGACCGCGCTCCTGTCGTTCTTCTGCCTGGAGGCCGGCGACCGCGCCTGGGCGAAGATCACGTCGCGGCTGTCGGCCGTGGCGCCGGCGCGAGGTCGTGCAAGCCGGCACGAAGGGCGCGTCGATCCTGGGCGGCTACATGATCGCGACGGGCGTCCTGGGCGCGTTCAACTGCCATCACCGGGTTCATCATCATGGTGGTGCTCGGCTCCCGCTGGCCTTCCTGATCGCGTTGCTGTCGTTCCTCGGGGGCTTCATCCCGTACATCGGGCAGGCGGTGACGAGCCTCCTGGCCTTCCTCGTTGCGATCGTTCGGACGACCCAGGACGTCGTGATCATGGGGATCTACACGATCATCATGAACGTCGCCTGCAGGGCAGCTTCATCGCCCCGCTGGTGTATGGCCGCGGCGGTCAGCATCCACCCGGCCATCGTCCTGATGGCCATCCCCGCCGGCGGCGAGCCTCGCCGGGGTCCTCGGGATGTTCCTCGGCGGTCCCGGTCATCGGCGTGTTCCGCGGCCGTCTGGCGCAACCTGCTGACCGCGCTCGGCGACCGAGCCGCCAGTCCCGAGCCCGATGCGACGCCGGCGGCGGCATCGGAGGCCCGGCGGCGCTCGCCGGATACCGGGTCGCGCAGCCGGAGGGCTGACCTGGTCACAGGAACGAGCGGGCCGTCGCCGGCCCGCTCGTTGGTGCGTGCTGGTGGTGGGACCCGCGCTCGGCGCGGGTCACGTTCCGGCGATCAGGCCGGCTGGGGGTTGGGCTCCGCGATCGGCTGGCCGGGTCCGACGATGGTCGGGATCCCGTGCAGTGTCCTCCTTCGGGCGGCAGGTCGCTGAACAGCGCCTCGAAGCCGTCGGAGTCGACGGTCTCCTCGGCGACGAGCTTCTCGGCCAGCGCGATCGAGCTTGTCGCTGATGGGTCGTCGAGGACCTCGGTCGCCCGCTCGTACGCCTGGTCGATGATCGCGCGGACTTCCTCGTCGATCGGTCTTGGCGACCTCGTCGCTGTAGTTGCGCTGCTCGCCGATCTCGCGGCCGAGGAACACGAGCTCGTCGCGCTTCCCGAAGCGACAGCGGGCCGAGCTTGATCGCTCATCCCGAACTCGGTGACCATCCGGCGAGCCAGGTCGGTCGCCTTCTCGATGTCGTTGCTGGCGCCGGTCGTGGTGTCGCCGAAGATCAGGCGCTCGGCGACGTTGCCGCCGAGGAGCCCGGCGATCTTGTCCTCGAACTCGGTCTTGCGACTGGAGGTAGCGGTCCTCCGGTCGGCAGGGCCATCGTGTAGCCGAGGGCCATGCCGCGGCTGATGATCGTGACCTTCGGCGACCGGGTCGCACTTCGGCAGGATCCGCTGGACGACCGCGTGGCCGCCCTCGTGGTAGGCGATGATCGCCTTCTCCGCGTCCGAGATGACCCGCGACTTGCGCTCCGGGCCGGCGACGATCCGCTCGAGGGCCTCCTGGAACTCGGACATCGCCGATGACCTTCTTGTTGCGCCGGGCGGCGAGGATCGCGGCCTCGTTGACGAGGTTCGCGAGGTCCGCGCCGGAGAAGCCCGGCGACTGGCGGGCGACGCCTTCGACGTCGACGCCCTTGTCGAGCGGCTTGCCCTTGGTGTGGACCTCGCAGGATCTCGGTCGCGGCCCTTCATGTCCGGCCGGTCGAGGATGACCTGGCGGTCGAAGCGGCCCGGGCCGCAGGAGCGCCGGGTCGAGCACGTCCGGCCGGTTGGTGGCGGCGACGACGATGACGTTCGTGTTCGTGTCGAAGCCGTCCATCTCGACGAGGATCTGGTTGAGGGTCTGCTCGCGCTCGTCGTGGCTGCCGCCGAGGCCGGCGCCGCGCTGGCGGCCGACCGCGTCGATCTCGTCGACGAAGACGATGCACGGCGAGTTGCGCTTGGCCTGGTCGAACAGGTCGCGGACGCGGCTCGCGCCGACGCCGACGAACATCTCGACGAACTCCGAGCCGGAGATGCTGAAGAACGGCACGCCGGCCTCACCGGCGACCGCGCGGGCCATCAGCGTCTTGCCGGTGCCGGGAGGCCCGACGAGCAGCACGCCGCGCGGGATGCGGGCGCCGAGCGAGTTGAACTTCTCGGGTACTTCAGGAACTCGACGACTTCCTGGAGCTCGGTCTTGGCCTCGTCGACGCCGGCCACGTCGTTGAACGTGACGACCGTCTTGTTGCCGAGGAACATCCGGGCCCGGCTCTTGCCGAACGACAGGGCCTGGTTATTGGTGCCCTGGGCCTGGCGCATCATGAAGAAGATGAAGCCGCCGATGACGAGGAGCGGCAGGAGCCCGGTCAGAGAGCAGGCCGAGCCACGAGGTGTCCGGTGCCGGCTGCGCCTTGTAGATGGTCGAGCTGAGGACGCTGGTTGCCGGCCTTGGCCGCGGCGAGCATGTCGTCGGGGATAGACCTTGGTCAGGATGCTGGGAACGGTGACCGTGTACGTGCGCGGTCTTGGCACGCGCCTGCCTGAGGCTTGACGGTCAGGGTGTCGCCCTGCTGGACGACCGAGACGACGTCGCCCTTGCCGACGTTGGTCGAGGAACTCGGAGTAGCCGACGGTCGGCGCGCTCCGTGGTCGACTGGATCCAGGTGAACAGCAGCGCCGCGGTGCCCACCACGAGCACCAGCATGACGATGCCGTTCCGAAAGAACTTGGGATTCAAGAGGAGCCTCCGGTCGAGCAGGGCGACGACCGTGCGCCGCCGGTTGGCTGAGTATAGCGTCGAGTCCCCGATGCCGCCCGTGACGGAGGTCATGGCCCGTCGCTATCGGGTTCGGACGCCGGACGGTCGCGGATGGTTGCGCGCCGAGGTTCGTCAAGAAATCGAAACGGCCCTCTCGGTCGCGAGAGGGCCGCGCCGGTCGTGATCGGTTGGTAGCGGAGGGCGGATTTGAACCACCGACCAAGGGCTTATGAGTCCCCTGCTCTACCACTGAGCTACTCCGCCGCCAGGCCATCGAAGCTTATCGAGCGTGATCCAGAGCGGCAACCGCCCGTCCAAGAGCGCATAACTATCCGACTGGCGGCGACAGCCGCCACGCCGGGGACGGCCGGAATGCCGGCCAGGCCGCTGGCGGCCATGAACCACGTCGGAAGCGCATGGACGAGGTCGGGTGGCGCTGTACACGCGGACCGATCCATCGGCGATCGCTTCGGTCCAGCTGCGCAGGGCCCTTGCGATGGGGAACAGTCCGGCCGGGTCGGCATCCACGTACACGTAGCGATCCTCGCTCGAGCAGGGGATCCTCGGCACAGAGCGTTGGTTCAGTATCGCGGGCGAGCAGCAGCCAGCCTCGCGGGACGTCCGCGCCCGACATGGCGATCTCGATCACCACCTGGTGTGCCGGAACGACGGCCGTGTCGACACGGTGGGCCAGCCACCAGACGATGACCCCCGGATCCCGCTGCGCCATCGCCGGATCCTCGGGCACCCACTTCTCGGCCCAGCCCAACAGGGCTCGGAACCACCGGCCGGAGCTGGTCACCGGCTGGGGTCAGCAGGTAGTTCGTGGGCCGGCCTCCGGCCGATGGCATGCGGGCGACGATCCCCATCTCTTCGAGCTTGCGCAGCTTGTCGCTCAGCACCGAACGAGAGATGTGGCCCGGGAGACCGTTGGCCAGAGAGTTGAAACCCTGCGAGCCGAACAAGCACGAGCTCGCGCACGATCAGCAGGCTCCATCGGTCGCCGAGGCGCTCGACCGCCTTCGTGAACGCGCAGTAGTTGTCGCTTGCGCTCGAGCCCATGGCCGCATTCTCTCACCGCCCGCCACAGTTGACGAGTTCGACATTCTGGACTCACGGCCTATCCACCCAGATCGGAGCCTGCGGGACGTTCGGTTTTCGAACTTCCCTCTCGGTCGCGCCCGGCCGTAGCGTCCGGCTCGATCACCCGTCACCGAAGAGGACTACGATGGCCAGCCGAGCAGTCGCAATGGAAGCCACCGACGAGCGGACCGAACGCTATCGACGTGCCGAGCGCGCGCTCTGGAGCCACTACGGCCTCGAGCCGTCCGAGCGGTTCGTCGAGATCGAGTCGCCCGCGGTTCGCCTCCGGATCCAGGAGGTCGGATCGGGTGAGCCGATCGTGTTCGTCCATGGCGGCCTGTGGCCCGCGGTCGCACTCGCCCCGCTGGTGCGCGAGCTGCCCGGGTACCGCTGCATCCTGCTCGACCGGCCCGGCTGTGGCCTGAGCTCGCCCGTCGACTGGCGGAAGCACGAGATCTGGACCGTCGCCACCACGGTCATGGGCGGCGTCGTCGACGCGCTCAGGCTGGAGCAGACCCACGTCATCGGCCATTCGATCGGCGGCGTGTGGGCCCTCCGGCTAGCGCAGGGCCATCCTTCGCGAGTCGGTCGGATCGGGATCCTGGGCGCTTCGCCGGTGCTGGCCGAAATGCCGCGCCCGGGATTCTTCCGGATCCTGGCGTCGCCCATCGGAGCCCTCATCACCCGTCTTCCGCAGAACCAGGACCGGGCGCGCTCGATGCTGCGCCAGGACGGGCATGGCCCGAGCCTGGATGCCGGCCGCATCCCGGACGTGTTCTTCGACTGGCACGTCGCGCTCGTCCGCAACACGGAGACGCTGCGCAACGAGCGCGCCATGATCCGCGACGCGGTCATCCGTCGGCGGCGCGTGGCGAGCCGGGCTCACCTTCGAGCCCGCCGAGCTGGCCGCGATCCGGCAGCCGCTCCTCTACGTCGATCGGCAGTGCCGATCCCGAGGGCACGCGTCGACTACGCGAAGCAGGTCGTTGGCGGCGCTGCCCAACGCCGAGCTGAGTGTCCTACCCAGACGGCGGCCACATGCCCTGGCTCGACGATGCGGCCCACGTCGGCAACGCGATCCGCACCTTCCTCGACGACTCGACCCGGCTGAGCCCGGCCCGACCAAGGGCCGCGGGCCTCGACCGCCCGTAGCCCTGGGCGAGGTCCGGAACGATGACTTCCCGAGCGCGCAGCGGCATCGGCGCATGGCTCTGCCTCTCCGCCACCCTGTGCTTGGCGGTGATCGTCTCGTCCCGCTCCGACCCGGAGCGAGCTCGGCGCGCCCGGTGTACTGGACCTGGGCGCTGACCGGCCTCCAGGTGATGGCCTTGTGGGCCGCCGGCCGTGGGCAGGCGTGGGGCTGGATGGTCGGGAGCGCCGTGCAGCCCGGATGGATCGCATGTGCGCTCGCTGACCGATCAGCCTCGATCTCGTCATCGGCTGCGGGATCTCGACCGGCGTGCGGCTCTCCGCCTACCCGTGGGCCAATGGAGCGAAGGCAGAGCTCGGTGCCGTTCAGCGCACGACAGCATCCGAGGGCCATCGGACGGACTGCAAGGCGGTTGTGACGGTCGCTGTCGCCCGTTCACGCACATGAAGCGCACGGACCGGTCCATACCAGAACCCCGATCCGGGCCGGCACTGCTGCGACGTCCGTGGTGGCGGCGAAAACCGATCGGACGAGGTTGACGCTATCCGCTCGCACCGGTGCGAGCGCCGTCCGATGCCCCGGGCCTCGCCGCACTCGCAGGAAAGAGGTGCCCCATGCGCTTCCGTCGGTTGTTCGTGTCGGGGCCGCGATCGGTCTCCTGCTCGCGCGCTGCGGTTCCGGTCGCCGCCGACGGGCCGAAAACCGGCCAACGCCTATGCGGTGACCGTCCTCGCACCGGACCCGCAGCCGATCACGATCTCAGAACGCGTGGGGCCTGACCCGCTCGGGACATCCCCTGGTGGATCGCCAACAACGGCACGGACACGTTCGACGGTCTACCGCGCCGACGGCTCGAAGCTGCCGATCCGGGTCGGGATCCCTGGTGGCGCCCGACGGGCACCGTCTTCAACGGCAATCGAAACGACTTCAACGGGCGACAACTTCCTGTTCGACGGTGAGTCCGGCAATGATCTTCGGCTGGCGCGGCGCCTTCGGGTTGACCGGCAACGCCGAGGTCGGCAACGACGACTTCGCGCGGCAGACGCGGTCTTCAAGGGCCTCGCCATCGGCACGGCCGATGTCGGCGACGGCGCGCAGCAGTACCTCTACGCCACCGACTTCCACAACGGCCGGATCGACGTGTTCGACCGGACGTTCACGGCGCAGACGTGGACCGGTGCGTTCCATGACCCGGAGCTCCCCGCGGGCTTCGCGCCATTCGGGATCCAGACGCTCAACGGCACTGGTCTTCCGTGACCTATGCGCGCGACCCAGCCGGGCAGCGACGACGAGCGGGCAGGGATCCGGCCTCGGCTTCGTCGACTCCTTCGCGACCGACGGCACGTTCCTCAGGCGTGTCGCGACCCGCGGCCAGGCTGGACGCGCCGGGGCTCGCCTGGGCGCCGTCCGACTTTCGGCCGCTTCAGCAACGACCTGATCGTCGGGAACTTCGGCGACGGGACGCTGAACGCGTACGCGTGGGACGGCGTGGAGGTATCCACCGCTGGCCAGCTGACGCGGCTCGAACCACAAGCCGGTCGTGATCGACGAGACTGTGGGCCATCGCGTTCGGCGGCGGGGTGAACGTGGCCAACGACGGTCCGGCCAACAGCCTGTTCTACGGCCGGCCCCGACGACGAATCGGGTGGCGCCTTCGGGACGATCACGGTCGCCGCGCCCTGAGGCACCGCCTAGGGTGACGCACCAGCGGGGCCGGCGGATGCCGCCGCCGTGCGCCAGCGCCAGCGGCCGCGCGGTCGCGGAGACGCGCCCTTCGAGCCTGGGCTTGACCTCGCCCACGAACCGCTCGATGGTCTCGTCGTCGAACGGCGCCGGGGCGTCGAAGAAGATGTGCCGGAAGCCGAGGTCGACGAACGGGACGAGCGATTCGGCGATCTCGTCGGCGCGTCCCGATCGTCGGCGTCTCGCTGTAGCCCGGATGGCGCGCCCGGTAGCCGGCGTCGACCCGCCGCGCCTCGGCCGGGTCGTCGCGGATGATCACCAGCCCCAGGCCGAGCGTGCGCTCGATCTCGGCCTCGTCGCGGCCGACCTCGCCGCACCAGCGCCGCAGGACCTCGTCCTTGTGGCGCGACGAACTCGATGTCGCCGCCGGTGTTCCACGCGTCGGCGTACTCGGCGACCGTGCCGGAGCGTCTTCTTCTCGCCGTCGCCGCCGATCAGGATCGGCGAGCCGTGCTCTGGACCGGGCGGCGGGTCGTTGCGGACATCGCAGCGCGTGATAGACGCGGGCCGCGCGCGCGTCGCCGGCCTCGCCGTGGAGCATCGCCGCGCATCAGCTCGACCGCCTCGTCCAGCCAGTCGAGCCGCTCGCCGAAGCCCGAGTCCCGAACTCGATCCCGAACGCCTCGTGCTCGCGCTCGAACCAGGCGCCGCCGATGCCGAGGATCGCCCGTCCGCCGCTCATGTGGTCGAGCGTGGTGACCATCTTGCGCCGTCGAGGGCCGGGTTGCGGAAGCGTGTTCGCGCCGACCATCAGGCCGAGCCGTCGCGTGCGAGGTCACGCAGGCCCAGCCGGCGAGGATCAGGTAGCCCTCGAAGATCGGGCCGCGCCAGTCGCCCTGGATCGGATAGAGGTGGTCCCACGTCCACAGCGAGTCGTAGCCGAGCTCGTCGGCTCGTTGCCCGACGCGCTGGAGCGAGGGCCAATCGGTCTGCTGGCCCCATGGCAGGACGCCCACCTTGATCTGCTCGACATCTCGAACCTCCATCGCGGCGAGACGATGGCGTCGGCGCTAGTCGCCTGGCGGCCCGAGCTGGCGTACCGGCACCGCGCTCCGGGGCGAGGATCGCGACCGGCACGGACTCCGAGTAGTAGCGCCGCCCGAAGTACATGACCTTGACGAGCGCCCAGTACGTGCCCGGCGACGACGTCCGGCGGCGGGCGCGACGTCGAAGGCGACGATCGTCTCGCCGCCGGGCTCGACCGGCGAAACCCTGGGTCCAGGGCGTGATCGATCGGCCACGTCTCGAGCGGGCTCAGGATCTGGGCCTCGCCGCGGATCTCGCTGGCCGCCTGGTTCCGGATCGAGACGCGCAGCGTGGTGCCACCGCCCGGGTGCGACCGAGATCTCGTCGTCGAGGAGGCTCGACCTGGAGCTCGCCGCCCGCGGTCGTGCCGGCGCTCCGCGCGTGCGTGGACGTGCCGGGCTCAGGGTCCGACGCCGGCGGTCGTGCAGCGCCCGCTCGACGGCCCAAGCCGAGGGCGCCCGACCGTCCTCGCCCGTCGGCCGGTGCCGGCCGTCCGTGCCCGGTCGGCAGTGTCGACCGTCACGACGTCCTCGTGGGCTGGCCGGTCTCGTCCGTGATCCGCGCGGCCACGAAATAGCGACCGGGCGCGGCGCCCGGGGCCGCGCGTGACCGACGGCCTCGAACGCCAGGTGGGCGCCCGGCGCCAGGCGGTAGATCCGCTCGGTCGGCGCGGCCGTCCCAGCCAGGGGCGGGACGACCAGCACGACGGTCCCGGCGGCGGCGTCGACCGTTGCGCTCCGAGGCGACCACGATCGGGACGTCGAACGGTCCGTCGCCGCCCAGGACCGACGGCTTGATCTGGACCGTGACCGACTGGTAGCCCATCGGCGCGGCGCCCTTGTTGTGCAGCCAGTAATCCGAGAAGACCGGCTGGGCCGCCTCACCGCGCGGCCGCGAGCTCGGCGGCTGCAGCCGCCCGTGCTCGGGCGGCCGCCTCGAGCGTCGCGGCGAGGGTCACGATCTCGTACGGCTCGAGGCGCACCTCGATGGTCGACCCGGACGCGAGCAAGCGGCTGCGGCGTCCTCCTCGAGCACGTTCGTCGACGCCGGCCGCGACGATCGGCCATCGACTTCGGATCGTCGCCTGGGTCGGTCGGCCGGACGACTCTGTACAGCCGCAGGGCGACGCCGTGCGCCGGGATCGCGCTCCATCCCGGCCATCCGCGCCTCGGCGTCGCCCGCCGGGCTTGAGGACGGTCAGGACGACGCGACGGCGGGCTCGACCTCGATGAGAAGCTCGCCGTCGCCGGCAGCGGACCCGCGATGGGGTCGAGCAGCCGGGCGACGAGCGGCGTTGTTGTAAGTCGTGGCCGGCGCGGACGATCCCGCCCTCGCGCCAGTCGCCGGTTCGCGGCGGCAGGTCGCGTAGTCGAAGGTATGGCTCCAGTGCTGGAACTGGAAGTTCGCGCCGTCGGGCGTCGACCGCCGGGGCGGGTCGATCCAGACCCCGGACGGCCAGCCGCTGCACGACCGCATGACCGAGAGGTACAGGTTGCCCGTCGCGCCTCGACGTTGAAGCTCGGCATGCCCCGGTTCGATGACCGCGACCGGTGTGGTCCTCGACGGGCCGGTCGGACCGTCCGAGCTCCGCCGGCTGATCGACGGCGATGACCGCCGTCCTCGAGGTCGGCGACGAGCGGCCGTCCAGCGCCGCTGCCAGCTGGTCGGCGATCGACGCCGGCGACGATGAGCACGGGCAGGTCGCGCGGGCCGCCGCAGGTCGGTGATCGGTTCAGCGCGTCGCCGCCGCGTCGTCGCGTCCTCGGGCACCCACAGCCGCGCCCAGCCCTGTGGCTGGCCAGCTGGCGGTCGAGCTCGGCCCGGTAGCCGGCGATCGGCGGCGTCGAGCGACGTCCGCGACGAAGCGGTTGTCGTCCGGGCCGCCGATCGCCAGCCGGACGTCGGGCAGGTTTGAGTCGATGTGCAGCACGCGCATAGCGGTGGCCCGTCGTGGCGCGACACGCGTCGAGCGTGACGCCCTGGCGCACGAGCGCGATGACGAGCTCGCGAACGGCATCGTCCTGGCGCGGGTCGTCGGGCGACGACGACCTCGGCGACGCCGATCGCCGCGAGCCGCCCGAGCGTCGCGCCTACGGTGCGCGCCGCACGCGCGCCGAGCGCGACGCGTGCCGTCGCGCCCAGGGCGAACCAGTTGTAGGCGGGATGGTCGAGCGTGAACGGGACCTCGGCGACGTCGACGTTCGGTCGCCCGAACGGCCGGCCCGATCACCGCGTTGCCCGACCTCGAGACCGGCGCGCCACCCTCGACCGCGACCGGGAAGCGGACGCCGGAACAAGCCGGTCGTGACCGTCGTAGTCGTGCAGCGACGTCGTCAGCTCGACGCGGTCGATGCCCGTCCGACAGGCGGATCTCCTGCGACGCGGCGCGACGCCGTCGAACGGGCCCGTCGATCCGGATCCGCTGGCCGATCGGCGACGCCTCGACGCGTGACCTCGGTCGGCGAAGCCGGCGGCCGGACGTGAACCGGCCAGTCAGGCGTCAGGTGCCACGGGCCTTCGGCGAAGAGCGGGTGGTTCGGGGTACTCGTCGATACGAGCGCAGCTCGTTGGCGACCTCGCCCGGCCTGACCAGCTCCTTGCCGCTGCCGCTTGTCGACGAGGCTGGCGATCCCGCCGCCGCGCGGCGGATCGACGGTCAGCGCGAAGGTCTCGTTCTCGATGGCCGAGCGCGTCGACCGTCCGCCAGCCCGCATCGTCGAGCGAGGTCGACGCTGGGACGCGACGCGGAACGTCCGGTAACCGACGGCGCGGGCACGTCGCGGGCAAGGAAGGCGATGGTCGCGCCGGGCCCGCGCCGCCTCGCGCTGGATCGGCCGGATCTCGACGCACGAAGCGGGACGCTCGGTCCGGCATCGTCGACCAGCTCGAGCCCGCGTGAGCGCCGTCGGGCCAGCTCGACCTCGATCCGGGCGATGTCCGATCGCGACCACGACATGCGCGTTGAACACCGTGACCGCCTGGCCGTCGCCGGTCGTGTCGATCTGGGCGGCCAGGTGCTCGATGCGCCCCGTCGAGGACGGTCGTGCCGAGCTCGAGCGCCTCGCGCCAGCCACCGAGCGAGGTCGAGATAGACCTGGTCCGACTCGGAGCCGGTGATGCCGTCGTGGTGGGCCCCGAACAGCGAGCTGCCGCCAGCGCCTTGTCGATCGCCTCCGCCGGGAACCGGCGCGCCGATGCAGGGCCGCGAGCGTGGCGAACTTCTCGGCGCCGAGGAGCGTGTTCTCGGCCGCCCGCTGGGCCTGCTTGGTGTCGATGAACGACACGTCCTTGCCGGTGTAGATCGGGTTCATGTCGCGCGTCTGCGGCGAGAACGGCCGGCCCGCTGCGCGGCCTGCGCGGCGCGAACGGCGGCGAAGAACTCGCGCGGGATGCGCGCGTCGTGAACCGCGGCCAGACGTAGCGCGCGTTCCAGTCGCGCTGGATCGCGGTCACCCACTTGTTCGGCGGGCGTGTAGTCGGTGCCGACCGGCAGCAGCACGTTCTTGGTGGCGGCCATGCGTCGCCAGCTCGGTGAACAGGCGGTGGACCTCCGCCTCGGCCGCCTCGAGCGTCGGCGCGGCATCCATCCACCAGCCGGCCGAGTAGTGGTCGGCCATGAAGCTCGTCGAGCAGGGCCCGCGCCGCTCGGCGCGATCCAGTCGAACTCCATCGGGAACTGCATCCGCGGGCGCTCACCGGCGGCCAGCTCGGCGAACGGCATCCGGCCCGGCCCGCGGACCCAGTTGGGGCCCCACTCGTGGAACGGGCCGCGGGCCCGCGAGGCTCGACGGACGCCCGGCGTCGGCCATGATCCCGGGAACTGCGGGTCGTGCCCGAACGCGTCGAGCTGCCACGCGGTGGCCGGCGCGCCGCCGAGCACGTCGCGCTGGTAGCCGATGCCGTAGATCAGCGTTCCGGATCGTCGATCTCGGCGCTGGTGAGGTTCGTGTTCGGCTCGTTGTACGTGCCGCCCGACGAGCTCGACGCCGGCCGTCGGCGAGCAGCTGCCGGATGTAGTCGCGGTCCTCGGGTAGGCGTCCCAGTACGGCTTGAGGTAGTCGAGCTCGGCCAGGACGAACTTGTAGTCCGGATCGCGGCGAGCCATCTCGAGGTGCGCCGTGACCAGCGCCAGGCCGGGCTCCTGAACGGCGCTGCGGTACTGGATCGTCGCGCCCCACGTCTCGGTGTAGGCGGCCTGCGTGTTCCACCAGACCGGGTCGTAGTGGAAGTGCGCGATCGATGAACATCCGCCAGCCGGGCTCCTCGACCGCGAACTGGAACGCGTGGCGGGTCCCCTGGCTGGATCCTCGACGACGACCTCGGCATCGAACCGCGTCGCCGGCGACCGCGGCGGCGTCGACCTCGACGCCGACTTCGAGCCGCGCCTCCTCGCCTCGAGCGGAGTCGGCCGATGCGACCGGTTCCGCCGTCCGGATACGGGCGCCCTCGATCCGCAACCTGGGCCGGCGCTCGCCGTGCGCCGGGTCGCCGCGCAGGACGACGCGGACGACCTGCCGCGTGCGTCCGCCTCGGGCCGATGAACAGGTTGGTCGATCCGGCGACGACGATGTCCATCGGCTCAGCCTTCCGCTGCGCCGCTGTCGCGTCCCGGCCGCCGACGCGCGCCGCGCCAGCGCGTCGCGCCAGGAGTGGGGCGGGGCGTAGCCGAGCAGGCGGCGCGCCTTGTCGATCGACAGCAGGCGTGTCGAAGTCGCCGGTGCCCGGGCCAGCTCGGGACGACCGGAAGCACTCGGCCATCAGCTCGCGGTTCGGGGCGGTCCATGACGGTGTCGCGCGGCGGCGATGATGAACGCCTCGGCGCCGCGTGACGTCGGCGCGTCAGGCGCAAGCCAGCACGCCTGCGCGACGTCGCGAGCGTCGACGTAGCCCCACATGTTCCATTCGCCCCGATGCGGATCGCTCCAGGCGTCGGGGAAGGCCGCGTACTCGGCCGGCTCGCGGATCGCCGAGAAGCGCAGGCCGATGAACGGGATGTGCGCTCCAGCGGGCGAACTGCCGCGCCATCTCCTCGCCGAGGACCTTGGACAGCGAGTAGCTCGAGTGCGGTCGAAGCGGATGCGCCTCGTCGATCGGGACGTAGTCGGGCTCGGCGGTGGTGGCCGGGCCCGGCGGCCGGATCGAGCAGGTTGCGCGGCGTCGATCGACCGAACGGCAGGCCGAGGACGGTCTCGCTCGACGCCCAGACGACGCGCTCGAGGCCGAGCAGGGCCGCGGCGCTGAAGACGTTGTAGGTGCTCAGGATGTTGATCTCGAACGTCCGCTCGACGGTCCGGATCGGGGGCGCCGGGATGGCCGCGAGGTGGACGACGGCGTCGGCGCCGCGCAGCGCCTCGATCGTCTCGCCGAGGTCGGTCAGGTCCGCCCGCAGGAACGGCGCCTCGGCGAGGCTCGGACGGGACGACGTCGACGTTGACGACGTCGTGGCCGTGCTCGACCGAGGTCGCGCACCACGGCGCGACCCGCCTTGCCGCTCCCGCCGGTCACCACGATCCTGGTCATCGTCGCCACCGCCTCCGGTCAATGCCGGTGGCTCTGGAGGCCGTGGATCGGATGCGGCCGGGTGCTCGAACCCGGGCTCGATCACGGCCAGATCGCCGCGCGCCGCGCCTCGAGCCACGCGCCGAACGCGCGGTCCGCGCGGCGGCCAGGAGATCGCGCCTCGATCGTCGGGCCGGGCCTCGTCATACAGGGCACGGCGCGTCTCGGTACCGGCTGCCTCGACGCGCGCGACGTGCCAGCCGTGCTCGGTCTGGATCGGCCCGACCGACCGGCCGCACCGGCTGGCTGCGAAGATCGCGTCCTCGAGCGGGCCGCTGAGCTCGCCGCGATGGACGTCGCCGAGCTCGCCGCCCCGCGCCGCGGCTGCCGCGCGTCGATCGACATCGCTTGGCGGCCAAGCGCGTGCCATGTCCTCGCCGTCGGCATCGGTCGACGATCCGTCCGCGCCGACGCCTCGTCGGCGGCGCAGGATGTGGCGGACCGCGTCGCGCCGCAGCCGTCGGAAGCGATCGCGGTTCCGCACGTAGTAGGCCCGGACGTCAGCGTCGCTCGACGGTCGACGTCCGCCGTCACGCGGCTCGACCAGGCAGTCCGATCGGTCGCGACAGCGGTACGAGCCCGCCGGCGGCCGTCGGGTCGACGTCAGCGGCCGGCGGGCGATCCCGGCGGCTCGCCTCGTGGGCGATGACCGCCTCGGTGACCAGCTCCTGGACGACCCAGCGCGCAGGCGCACCGATGCGAGACCTGTCGCCGGGCGGCAGGTGCCGGCCCACGCGGCCCGTCGACGCACGTCGGCGACCCGCCGCTCGAGGTCTGGACGCGAGATCGGCGTCCGGCGACCGCGACGACGGCCGAGGTCGATCGCGCGGAGATCCGGTCGACGCCGTCACGGTCACGCCCTTGACCCCACCGACGGTGATGCCCTCGACGAAGAACCGCTGGGCGAAGATGAAGATGAGGACGATCGGGCAGGACGACCAGGCGTGGCCGCCGCCATCAGCAGGTTGTAGGCGACGTCGTGCTCGCTGGTGAAGAACGCCAGGCCCACCGCCAGCGGGTACTTCGAGTTGTCCTGCAGGATAGAGGCAGAGGCAACAGGAACTCGTTCCAGGCGCCGACCGCGGCGAAGATCGCGACGACGACGATGGCCGGCTTGGTCAGCGGCAGGATGACCTTCCAGAACGGTCTGGATCTCGCTGGCCCCGTCCGACCCGGGCGGCGTCGGACAGCTCCGCGCGGGATGCCCAGCATGAACTGGCGCATCAGGAAGATGTAGAACGGGTTGCCGAAGAACGCCGGGCACGATCAGCGGCAGGAACGTGTCGACCCACGACTTGCGCGTCCCTGCAGGCCGAACGACGGCAGCTTGCCGAAGATGTCGAACAGCGCCACCAGGATCACCGGGTATGGCAGGAAGAGCGTCGCGATGCAGATGTAGAACAGCATGTTGCGGCCCGGCCACTGGATCCTCGAGAAGCCGTAGGCGACGAGGGTGTTCGACAGGACCGCCCCGATCGTGATCGCCGACCGTGATGATCAGCGAGTTGAGCGCGTACAGCCCGAAGCGGGATGTAGTTGACCGCGTCGATGAAGTTCTGCCAGACCCAGTCTGCCCGGGATCAGGGTCGGCGGGAACTGCGTCAGCTCCGGTTCGACTTGAGCGCGCTGACGAACATCCAGTAGAACGGCGACGATGAACAGGACGGCCGCGCGCGATGAGGACGACCCGCGGGATGGACCGACTGCGTGAGGACGCGGCGCAAGCAGCGTCGCGTCGCTTCCGGGACGACGGCGTCGACGGTCGCTGGGCTTCGCTGAGGTCGGTGGTGGCCATCAGGCTTCCTCGCCGCCTGTAGAACGACCCACCCGCGCCCAGCGGAAGACGGCTGCGGCGAGCAGGACGCTGACCACGAACATCACGACCGACAGTGCGCGGCCGCATACCCCATCTGCCCGAACTGGAACGCCTGCTTGTAGATGTAGAAGACGTACGTGAGCAGCGGAGTTGTCGGCTCCGGCGCCGCGTCCGTCCGCCGCCGGTCAGGATGTAGGCCGAGGTGAACACCTGGAGGCCGAAGCTAGGCCGATGATCAGGTCATACAGGATGATCGGCGTCATCAGCGGGAGCGTGATGCTGGCGGAACTGCCTGCCAACCGCCCGGCGCCGTCGATGTCCGCGGATTCTGTAGAGCTCCATGGGCATCCCGCGAAGGCCGGCCAGGAAGACGAGTGCGAACTGGCCGGCGCCGAGCTGGCGCGATCATGCACCAGGGCGAGCTTCGTATAGGCCGGGTCACCGAGCCAGTTGGGCGACGGCAGCCCGACGGCGGACAGGCCGAGTTCGACCAGCCCGTAGCCCGGGGTTGAGCAGGACCACGAAGACGAACGAGATGGCGAACACCGGCAGGATCGAAGGCAGGTAGTAGACCGCCCGGTAGATCGACGACCTCGCGGACCTTTGCGGTTCATCGGCGAGCGCCAGGACCATCGCCACGACGACGCCGATCGGGACCGCCAGCAACGTGTAGTAGAGCGTGTTGTAGGCGGCCTTCGAGGAACAGCGGGTCGGCCGCCATCCGCTGGTAGTTCTGGATCCCGATGAAGACCGGCGGCCCTTGATGCCCGGAGTACCGGGTCAGGCTGAGGTAGAAGGTGTACAGGATCGGGAAGATCCCGAGCACGATGAAGCCGAACAACCAGGGGCTGATGAACAGCGAGCCCCATTCGCAGGTTGCGGCGTCTTCGATCGCTCCGAGCCGGCGAGCGGCGAATCGCGCACGGCCTGAGTCGATGGCGGCGAGGTGCGCAGCCATCGATCACGCCGCCTCGGTCACGAGGAGACGGATGGTATCGCGGGGACCGGACAACCGGTCCCCGCGATGCTGACTACGTGTAGCCTGATCAGCAGCCGACGGCGTCGAGACTGCGGCTGGACGGCGGTCCGCGACCTCCTGCGAGGGCGTCCGTCGGTTGCTTGGTGTTGAGCTCGACTGAACCCTGCGCCCGGAGTCAGCGCATCCCAGTAGGCGGCCCCGACCGGCAGCGGCGGCCGGCTCTTGGCCGTCGGCAGGAGGTCGAGGAAGGCGCTTGTGCTGCGCGTCGTAGCAGGCTTGGATCCGCGAGAGCGCAGTTCAGGGTCGGCAGGTGGGTCGTCTCCTTCGTGTACACCTTCTGGCCTTCCGGCCCGGCGATGTACTCGCATGAACTTGACGGCCTGGTCCTGCGCCTGGGAGTCCGGGATCGAGGGCCATCGACCAGCCACCGGCCCACGTCGAGGTCGGATCGCCGGCCTTCGGCACCGGGATGTAGGTGAAGCCGTAGTGGCCGTTGGGCGCGTACTTGGTCTGCTCGGCGATGCGCCAGTCACCGCTGATGGTCATGCCCAACTTGCCGGTCCAGAACGGGTTCGTGGCGGCGGCGGCATTTGGCGGCCAGTTCGTGGTGACCCAGCGAGCCACGGCCTGCGGATCGTGCGCCTTCGGCCCAGTCATACAGGAACTGGTAGCCGGCGACGACACCCGGGTCGGTCGGTGTCAGCTTGCACGTCGTCGAGGTCGGCGAAGCTGCCCGCCGTAGTCGAAGCCCACGTGTAGTGCCAGCCCTGGTCGAACGCGCCTGGGTTGCCACCCGCGCCGGGGCCGCCGGGCATCCAGCCCATGACGTCGTAGTTGCCGCTGGCGTCCTTCTTGTTGATCTTGTCGGCGATCTTGGTCACGGGCTCGATCGTCGGAGCGCCCTTGCTGATGTCGAGCTGCGCCGGGTCTTCCCCGGCGGCCGTGATCAGGTCCTTGTTGTACCAGAGGGCCCGGGCGTCGGTGTCGAACGGCAGGGCGTACGTCTTGCCCTTGAACTGCGTCTCGGCCCAGGCGAACGGGAGATACTGGTCGGACAGGGCCGCCGCGTCGGCGGAAGCTCGTCCATGCACGCCCTCGGTTGGCGCGCTCGGCGACGGTGAATCGGTCGGCCATGTAGACGTCCGGGGCGACGCCGCCGCCGGATGGCCGTCAGCAGCTTCGCGATGTCGGTCTCACTGCCGGGGACGATCGTCATCTTGACGCAGATGGTCGGGATTGGCCGCGTTGAAGGCCTCGACGATGCTGTGCGAGCGCGTCCGGAATCGGGCGGGGTGTGCCTTGTCCAGAACTTGACCACGACCGCGTCTGCTCGCAGTTCGCGCCGGTGATCGCCGATGGCTCGGCACTGGCACTGGCACCGGCCGCGGCCGACGAGGTCGCCGCGGGACTGCCGGCCGGCGCGGTGGCGGCCGCCGAGCCCGACGGGCTCGACGAGCTGGTTCCGCAGGCCCGGATACCACCAAGACCATCGACAGGGCAGCGATTGACCACCGGAACCGTCCATTGAACGGACGCATGGCTTCTCCTATCGCTTATCCGATAGCCGCAAGACCCTCCCCGGCCTTGTGGTCCAACACGGGCGTCGGGGCCGGACGGGCCGCCGCGCACCGCGGTACGAACACGTCGGCGCAAAACTCCTCCGGCGCCGCGGGACGAGCCCGACACGAACGTCGGACCACGGTCTGCGTTGTCATAGCCGATGCCGGGTTGCAACGTCAAGCGACAGTAAGGTTGCGGTTTCGACGGATCGATGGGGGTGGCGCGGCAGGCGTACGATTCGGGCGACCGAGTCCAATGCTGGAAGCGCCTTATGGATCTTCATCGCCGCCTTCGTCCTCGTCGCGCTCGCCCTGCCTCTGGCCGTGCTCGCCGGTTGGTACCTCGCCGATGGGCACGGTGGCTTTGCGTCGTTGGTCGACCGCGGCGGCAGCGCTGGCTGGTGGCGGGCGACCATGCCGTGGCCGCAGGGCGTCCAGGAGGAGGACGGGGTGACCTGGCACGTGCGCGTTGCTGGACGAGGCGGGTGCCCCGTCCGGGGACATCTGACCGGGCCGCCCGACGTCGACCGACGACGCGTTCGAGGTCGCGCCGATCCGACCCCGGACGCGGATCGGGTTCCGCCCGAAGCCGCCGGACTGACGATCAGCCTGCAACAGATGGATCGCCGCTATCGCGTGGCGTGGACCGTCTCGCCCAGCTGACGCAGCCGGGCGTGCGTGTCGCCCATCCAGCCGACGCCCGGTGGCAGGTAGCGCTTGGGCATCTTCGCGACGATGGTGTAATTGGCGTCGCACACGTTGGCGATCGGCGAGCGCGACGCCTGCGTCACGAGCTGGTAGGCGTCCATCTCCGACAGCCCGGTCTCGGCGCAGATCCAGCGGATGAGCTGGGTATGGGCGATGCGGAACGCGTCCTCGAGCGGCCGCGTACGACCCCGCGACCATGATCGAATCGTCATCCTCGAGCCGCGGCCACTCGCAGTGGACGCCCTTGAGCACGTCGACCGTCAGGACGGTTTCCATGGCGCCCTCGACGGCCACCCCGCAGACCTCGCCTTCGCCCATCGTGTAGTGGCCGTCCCCGATCGAGAACAGCGCACCCTCGACGTTGACGCCGAGATAGATCGTCGTGCCGGCCTTCGCCTCGGGGTGTCCATGTTCCCGCCGAACGCCTCCGGGACCAGGACGTTCCGTGCCTCGCCGGCGGCCGGGGCGACCCCGACGGTGCCGAGGAACGGTTCGAGTGGCAGGCGCACCGAGAACCCGGATCGAGGGCCTGGTAGACGAGCTCGCCGGCCGACCGGTCCACGGCGTAGACCCACGTCCGCTCCGGGAGGGCCGGCTGGAGGGTCGGCCGTGAGCCTGGTCCCGGTCAACGCGCCGAACAGCGGCACAGTCGTCGAGACGGCCCAGTCGCGCGCCGGCTGCACGTCGATCAGGTGGATCGCCAGCGTGTCGCCCGGCTCCGCTCCCTCGACGTGGAACGGGCCCGTCTGGGGGTTGATGTACGGATAGGCGATGGCCTGGCTGGGCAGGTCCTCAGTGGAGCGGATCCGCCCGGCGAACGCATCCTCCGTGAACAGGCTCGAGGACGTCGCCCGGCCGGACGCGCATGACCGCCTCGCGGCCGCCGAACGTCCACGCGAACTGGTCGGGTGTCGGAACGAAACAGGTCGTGGCGAACTGCGCGCTCATCGGCCAACCTCCGATCCATACCGTTCAGCGGGCCCAATCGTAGCGACTCCGACCCGCGTCCGGCCGAGCAGGCGAACAGAACCCGACCCTCGCGGGTCGGGTTCGTCAGTCGCGTTCGTCTGTCGGGCGCCGCGCCGTAGCGTGGCGCCGGGGATCGGATCCCGAGCGCCTTGGCCTTGGCCGCGGCGAACTCCTCGTCGGACAGGATGCCCGCCGTGTGGAGCTGGGCGAGCTTCTCGAGCTGCGCCATCTGGGGATCCCTCGGCGGGGCTGCGGCCGGGGTGGCGGCGCGTAGGCCTCGGGGGCGGCGCGGCGGCCGCGGCGGCGCGCTTGCTGCTCGGCCGCCTGGTTCGCGTACTTCTGCTGCTGATGGTGGGAAACGGCTCCGGCCGTGCCGGCCACCACCGCGGTGGTGGCGGCCATTCAGAACAGAGCCCGCCTCGGCGTCGCATCATGTCGTGGTACCTCGATCCTGGGTGGTGTGGTTGGGTGCGGGTCAGGCGCCGGCGCCGGCGGCCATGACCTCTTCGATGACCTGGACCGGGATGCGGCCGTTGGCGATCAGGGATGCCGTCGGCCTTGCGGAGCGACGCGGCGAAGCGATCCGCCCAGACGTTCTCCCAGATCATCAGGCCGCCGAGCTGTTCGGGTCGAGGGCGTCGCCGATGTCGCTCGAAGTCCTCCTGCCCGAGCAGGTGCGTGCCGGCGATGCCAACGCGCACCGAGTCGCCTGCTCCTCCGCACTCGCGTCCGCCAGCTCGATGGCCTGGACGTCACCCGACGAGTCACTTGCGGATGATCACGGGTCGAGGATCTTGATGGTCCCGGTATCCGACGAGCTCCTGGAGCGCCGGGATGATCTCTCCGGAGAAGCGATTCCCCGGAAAGGCGATGGCGATGTATTCGACCGGTCCGATCGACATTGATGGTGCCTCCCCTGCGGATGCGACAGATGCGCATGATGACGCCACCCGAGCCCGACGCGCATCGCGCGTCCGACCGCGGAGCGGAGCTGAGCAAGCGTCTTGTGCGGGTGCCGCGACCGGAACGGTCGAGGATCAGCCGCCGGGACCGAATAGCGAGGCGTCAGCCAGCGCTCTAGCGGGCTGACCGAGGTCGACGCGCGCCGACCCGCAGGGCCGCCGAGCCCGGAGCATCGTCGCCGAGCGGCGGCGCGTTGACGGCGAGGGTGAAGGCGATCTCCGTGCTGGCCGCCAAGGCCGTAACCGCGGGCTTGCTGGAGGACGTACCGGTCCTGGACGATCTGGCCGAGCTCGCGCTCGAGGCCGGCGATGTCGCTCTGCCTGGCGGCGTTGGCCGCCACCATCGCCTCGGCCCGGCTGGACGCCGCCGGAGGCATCCCCGACTTTGCCGCGCAAAGACGATCACGATCCAGGTCGCCAGGACGACCCCGAGGATGGCCGCCATCCGGCGACGGGTCAGCCCGACGACCGGGAACGCGGCGAGATTCGCGCCGACCGCGGTCGGCGCGCCAGTGGCTTTCGGACGCCTCGGTCGGCGGATCGTCGGCGTCGGTCGTGGGCAGGGTCGGTCCGTCGGGCCATTCGGGCGAGGGTAGCTTACGTGCCCTAGGCAGTGTCAACCTGGGTCGAGGCCGACCTCGCGCCGCCTGCCCCCACGGGACGTGACAGCCAACCTGTCACACCGCCGGTGCACGGTGCTGCTAGACTCCCTCGGTTTCGAACATCCGTTCGCTTGCTGGAGCCATCGATGCGCACCTATGCCCCCGCCGCAGCCAGCGCCGTCCTCGATGACCTGCTCGCCGAGCCGTCGCATCGCTCGTGGGGTCGTCCATCACGCGGTGTTGCCCGCCCGACGCGGCGAGCCACGCCGACTTCCCGGCCTGGCTCGATCCGCGGATCGTGGCCGGGCCTCGCCAGCCGCGGGATCGAACGGCCGTACAGCCACCAGGCCGATGGCGATCGAGGCGGTCCACGCCGGCGAGGACGTCGTGGTCGTCACGCCGACGGCCTCGGGCAAGACGCTGTGCTACGCGTTGCCCATCCTCCAGGCGCATCGCCGACGGACCCGTCGGCCCGCGGCCTGTTCCTGTTCCCGACCAAGGCCGCTCGGCCAGGACCAGGTCGCGGAGTTCGCCGAGCTCGGCCAGCGCGCGCCGGCCTGCAGGTCTCGACGTCGACCTACGACGGCGACACGCCGGCACCCGATCCGGTCGGCCATCCGCAGCGCCGGGCAGGTCGTGGTGACCAACCCGGACATGCTCCACTCGGCGATCCTGCCCCACCACACCAAGTGGTTCCAGCTGTTCGAGCAGCTCCGCGTCATCGTCATCGACGAGCTGCACACGTATCGCGGCGTGTTCGGCAGCGCACGTGGCCAACGTGCTCCGGCGGCTCCTCCGGCATCTGCGCCCACTACGGCAGCCACCCGGTCATCGTCTGCTGCTCGGCGACGATCGGGAACCCGGGCGAGCTCGCGGAGGTGCTCACCGGTCGGCCGGTCCGGGTCTGATCGAGAACGGGGCGCCGGCCGGCGAGCGCCACGTCCTGCTCGTCGATCCGCCGATCCTCGATCCGGTCGACCGGGGCCCGCGGCTCGGCGCTGACGCTCGCCCAGCGCTGGGCGCTGCCGTTCCTGCGGGCCGGCCGCCAGACCGATCGTGTTCGGTCGGACGCGGGTCGCGGTCGAGATCATGCTCGACCGAGCCTGCGCGAGGCGTTGCGCGAGGACCTCGGGCCGCGGACGCGGGTCCGCGGCTACCGCGGCGGCTACCTGCCGACCGAGCGGCGGGCGATCGAGCGCGGCCTCCGCGACGGCGAGATCCTCGGCGTCGTCGCCACCAACGCCCTCGAGCTCGGGGTCGACATCGGGCGGCTCGACGTCTCGATCCTGGCCGGCTACCCGGGCTCGATCGCCGGCCACCTGGCAGCAGTTCGGCCGGGCCGGTCGCCGGCCGGGACGCAGCGTCGGCGATCCTGCGTCGCGTCGGCCGCGCCGGTCGACCAGTACGTCATCCATCACCCCGAGTTCCTGCTCGAGGGCACGCCCGAGGAGGCCCGCGCTCGACCCGGACAACCTCCACGTCCTGCTCGCCCACCTGCGGGCGGCCACGTTCGAGCTGCCGTTCGAGCCGGGCGAGGTGTTCGGGCCCGGGCCGGCGGACGACCTGCTCGCGTTCCTCGAGCGAGGAGGGCCACGTCCGCCAGGCGGGCGACGGGCGCTGGTACTGGTCGCTCCGAGAACTTCCCGGCGTCGGAGATCTCGCTGCGCACCGCCGCCCCGGAGAACGTCGTGATCATCGACACGACGCCCGGACCGGCCGCGGGTCCTCGGCGAGGTGGACCTGTTCTCCGCCCAGGTCCTCGTCCACCAGCAGGCCATCTACATCCACGAGTCGGTCCAGTACCACGTCGACCAGCTCGAGTGGGGCGAGCGCAAGGCCTACGTCCACAGGATCGACGTCGACCACTACACGTACGCCAACCGCGCGGTGACCCTCAAGCCGCTCGAGGTCTTCGCCGAGGCGCCGGCCACCGGCGGCCGGCGGATCCACGGCGAGGTCATGGTCGCCAGCCTCGTGACCCTCTTCAAGAAGCTCAAGTTCCTGACCGACGAGAACGTCGGCTGGGGCCCGATCGACCTGCCCGAGCTGGAGCTCCAGACGACCGCCTACTGGCTGACCGCGCGAGGGGCATCGTCGGCCGGCTGGCGCCGGGACGAGCTGGACGTCGCGCTGCTCGGGTGCGGGACGGGCGATCCAGACGGTCGCCAGCGGTGCTGCTGATGGTCGACCCGCGCGACCTCGGCCTCGTCAGCCAGGTCCGGTCGCCCCACCACGAGGCGCCGACGATCTACCTGTACGAGGCGGTCCCCGGCGGGATCGGGCTGTCCGAGCGGCTGTGGGCGCGCCACGACGAGCTCTGGCGGGGGCGGCCGACCTGATCGCGGCCTGCACCTGCGACGCCGGGTGCCCCGCCTGCACCGGCCCTCGCCTGGAGCCCCATGTCGACGCCAAGGCGCTCGCCCTGCGGTTGCTCGGCGAGCTCGGCGCGCCGGTCCCGGTTCGCGCGGCCGCGGCGGTGCCGGTCACCGCCGGCGCCATCGCTGCCGAGGGATGATCGACGGCGGCGCGACTCCTCGCCCGCCGGCTCGAGCGCTACCGGGCGGCCCACCCGACGATGCGGTCGCCCGGGACGCCCCGCGGACGGCCGCGCCCGCCGCCGAGCTGGCCGAGCGACTGGCGACGCGCGCTCGACGGCGAGGTCGTGGTCACGGCCGAGGGACGCGTCGGTCGGTGCGAGGCCGCCACGCGACCGATCCCGGTCGATCGGATGCGGTTGAGCCGGCTGCCGGGCCAGCCCCCGCCGGCGTGCCGCTGGTCTGCCTCGACACGGAGACGACCGGGCTGGCGACCGCCACCGGCACCGTCGCCTGGCTCATCGGGCTGGGCTGGTGGGTCGGCGACCGGTTCCGCCAGGTCCAGCTGGTCCTGCCCGACCACGCCGACGAGCGGGCGCTCCTGACGGCGCTGGCCGCGACCATCGGCCCGGATGCCTGGCTGGTGACCTACAACGGGCGCGGGTTCGACTGGCCGCTGCTCGTCACGCGCTACCGGTTGGCGCGACGCGCCGCGCCGGTCCACGGCGGCCACCTCGACCTCCTGCCGATCGTCCGCCGGCTGTTTCGCCACCGCATGGCCGACGCCCGGCTGCAGACCGCCGAGATCCGAGTTGCTCGGCCTGCACCGGGTCGGCGACGTGGAGGCTGGGAGATCCCGGGCCGCTACCTGCAGTTCCTGCGCGGCGGCTCCGGCCGAGGCCTGGTGGACGTCGTCCGCCACAACGACCAGGACGTCCGCTCGCTGGCGCGGCTGCTCGGCTACCTCGAGACGCGGCTGGGCGACCCGGACCAGCGATCGGCGGCGGCGTCCGGCGACCTGTGCCGAGCCTGGCCCGGGCGTTCGCCCGCGAACGGCGACTCGACGAAGCGCTGGCCTGCCTGGACACCGTCCTCGACCGCGACGCCGAACCGGCTCGCCCGCCACCACGGCCGTCGCCCCGCCCGGCCGTCCGCGAGACCGATCGTCGCAACCGAAGAGGCGCCGTGGTGGTCGCCGCGCCGGCGGCGCGGTTTCGGGGGCCCCCGACCCGACGCGAGGGGCTCGGCGGCGCCCGCGGACGGCCAGCCTTCGACGCGCCGTGGACCACCGAGCGGATCGCGATCGATCGGGCCCACCTCTTGCGCCGTCTCGGTCGGCACGCCGACGCCCGCCGATGCCTGGTCGGCGCTGGCCGCCGGACCCGGCCGGGTCGCGATCATCGCCACGATCGAGCTGGCCAAGCTCCACGAGCATCGCCTCGGAACCGGCCCGTGGCGCTGGCGACGCGCTCCGCGGCCTGGACCAGGTCGAGCGGCGCCGCCGGCTTGGGCGGCCCGAACCGGCGCTGGAGGCCGACCTCAGCCGGCGGATCCTGCGCCTCCGACATCGGTCACGGCTCCACGCCCAGGAGCGGCAACGCGCCGCTGACCCAGGCCGTCGGTCCGTCTGGCCGCCCGGCAGCACGGGCTCAACCGAGGGCGTCGGCCCCAGCCGGCTCGACCTGGACGCGCGTGGCGGCCGACGGGACCACGGCGGCCGGACTCGCTCGCGGGCCCGCCGTACGAGCACCGCGGTCCGGTCCGGGACACCGGCCAGCCCCAGCCCCTCCACGGCCAGGGATCCGGCGGCCGCCGCGAACCGCAGGTCGGGCGCTCCACCGCGTCGCGAGCTGCCGCCGAGGCCCGGCCTCAAGATCGACGCGAGCAGGGCCGCCAGAGAACGTGTCGCCGGCTGCCGGTCGGGTCGACCTCGCGGTCGGTGGCCGTCGGCAGGTAGCGGACGACGTCGCGCGGCCCATCGTCGGCGATCCGCATCAGCAGCCCGCCGCGTCCGCCCTGCGTCACCACCGAGCCACGCACCGACGGATGGAGGAACCGCCCCAGGTCCGGCCAGCTTTGTGCCGCCGTCCACGTCGTGGTGGCTCACCGCGACCAGGTCGGCCCCGTCGGACCAGCGCGGACGGCCGCGGCGCCCGGCGCCGAACCCGCTCCCCGCGACGAGCTCCGCGCAGGAGTCCTTGCCAGCCGACGGCGACGACGGGCCCGTCGGGGATCACGGCCGCCCAGTCGTCGCCGGCCTCCCGGCGACCGGCACGAGCGACCAGGCGCCGGGCCGCCAGCCACCGATCCGACAGTCGCGCGGCACGGCAGGCGGCGACCACGCGCCGCATGGCAGATCTGGATCCGCCCCTCGGGAGTCTCCGGTTGTCGAAGACCGAAACCTGGGCAGCTCGACGACCTCGAGCTCCGACGCCGGCGTCGCGGAGCAGGTCCAGCTCCCATGCCGTCGATCCGGCCGCCGCGTCGGCACCACGACGGCCGCCGTACCGCAACCCACAGGCGCGCGTGGTGGGGCCGCGTGAGGTCACGCCCCCGCCGAGTCGCCAGCGCAGATCGTCCAGGTCAGGTCGCGGCTCGACGAACCGACGTGGATGACCTCGATCGCGCGCCGGGCCATGGCTCTCCTCAGGACCGGTCCGACGGGACCCGGTCGTATACTGGGCGACCCAATCCACGCACCAGGATGGAGTCGACGTGTTCTTCTAAGCGAGCTCGCACGAGGGCGACAACGAGGTCTACTCGACGTGCTCGTCGTCAGCGAATCCGAATGGGAGCCGCAGGAGTTCCTCGAGCCTGTTCAGTCCATCCAGCGCCGCATCCAGGACGGCTACATCCACGATACTTCTCGCCGAGGCGATCGCCGTCGAGCTCGAGCGCGACCACGGCTTCATCTACGTCAGCGACGACGCGCTCGTCGCGGCCGTCAACGTGTCCCCGAGGAAGACGGCAACTCCTCGCCGAG
>ERZ1370068.8927-contig-7744_pt1 | contig 67285 bp, 89 predicted proteins | sample MGYA00561227_ERZ1370068 | MGnify/ENA primary metagenome ERZ1370068 (study PRJEB38410, sample SAMEA6850437) | metagenome | study: Metagenomic assessment of the ecological functions of the soil: analysis of the soil microbiota associated with the... | reverse complement strand
TCGGACGTTGATGCGCTCCCCTCGTCCATTCCTGTGGTGCAGATCCTGCTTGGGAATCACGATCTGCCGATTGCCTTCGAAATTGGACGCCACGTGCTCGGAGTTCTGGGCTTCCAGGACGAAGTTGAGCTCGTTCCCGAGCGACTTCGCGAATTGCTGACGACCTTCTGCGGGTGATAGGCGGCCAGCTCTGGGACATGCCTTTCCGCTAGCGTCGCGAGATGCGCGAGCAAGCGCATGTCGGCGTCGATCCTCGGCCGGATCCCGGGCGCTGGATCTTGAGCACCACGTCGGTCCCGTCCTTCAAGGTCGCCCGGTGAACCTGGGCCACTGAAGCGGCGGCGAGCGGTGGTCCACCGCCGAAGAGGCTTCTTTCGAGGGGGCTCCAGATCAGCGTTCGACCTGCTGACGGATCTCTTTGAAATCGATCGGTGGAGCCTGGGCTGGAGTTGAACTCGGCGATCCACTCTGGTCCGAACAGGTCCGGGCGCGTCGCTGATTCGGCCGAGCTTGATAAAGGTCGGCCCGAGCGTCTCGAAAGCCCAGCGTACACGCTGGGGGCGCTCGAGGTGCGCGATGTCCTCCGCGTCCTTCCACCCCCATGAACCTGCCGGAAAATGCCCAGCCAGGTCTTCGAGGCCCATCCGCTTGAACAGATCGCCGAACCCGACGATCGTGAAGACCCGATGATCTCCTGCAGTCGACCGAGATCGGAAATCCTGGCTTCCATGGTCATCCTCTACCTCTCAGAGTTTAAAGCGGCGGCCGCGCCATCACGACTGGAGATGGCACCAATCCTGTCCAGCGCACAGAACCAAGGGCGGGCCGCCGAGGGCGACTGGTAGAGCGAGCGTCACGCCGCGGCCCGCCATCGCCACGCCCCGGGCTCACGTGCCCCGGGCCGGTGGCGCTGCGGGCCGTCACAGTCTTGCCGTGAGCGCGCCGCTCAGCGTTTCGGCGGCGGCGCGGGGCTTGCCGGCGCCGGTCAGCTTGACGCTCGCGGTCAAGCTCTCGGCTCGCTTGGCGAGCGCCTGGATATCGCGGTTCGTCGACACGCCGACCCGGTCTCAACGCGCGCCCCATCTCGCTCACCTTCGCTTCGGCGAGCTTGCGGGTGCGCGCCTCCAGGCGCTCTTCCCATCCTGACCAGGGCCTTGAACACCTTCGCTCCCTCTTCTTGCGTCTTCGAAAACGCGCCCAGGCCCGCGAGCCAGACCTGCTGTGCGGAATCGCGGACCATCGACGCCAGCTGGTCGCCCCCGCGCTCCGCGCCCGCCTTCCGTTTCTTCGCCATGCCCAGCTCCTTTCGTCGCTCAAAGGTGCTGCTGGTCGAGTCAAGGCGGCCGGCCTAGAGGCTGCACAGTAGAGCGCGCAAGCCGTGACGGAGGCTGGCACCTTCGTCGCCAAAACGGGAAACATGGGACATGACAGGGGGTATCGGAACGTCCGTTCTCACCACTCGCGCCCTCCCCGCCATCGTCGCTCACGCGCTTCAGCGGCCGGCTCCCCCACGTACAGCGGGGGCAACTCGGCTGTCAAGTCGCGATTTTCTTAGCGGGCAAGGGACGCGGGCACTTGAGAGGTGGGTCGATCGAAGCGGGGTGTCGAGCTTCACATGGTTGATCCGCATCTTGCACTCCCAGGCACGTACCCTGAATATCGGCGTGGATTGTGGCGGCGATCCGATACGGCCTTGACGCGGACGTGGCTATCGCGCGAAAACGAGGATGCTGTTGGCCGGCAGCACCAGGGCGGCGGAGTAGCCGAAAGCATGCAAGGGATGTGGCTCCGCGAAGATGCGGCCGCCGTTGCCCACCGCGCCCGGATTCACCCAGTTCTCTGTACACGTCGGTGTTGAAGACCTCACGCCACCCCCGCCGCCCGGGAAGCCAGATCCAGGTAGTCCGAATCGGTTGAATCGTCGAGAAGGCGCACCAGCACGATCACGTCGCGACCTTCGCCTTCCACCCAGCGGTGGAACGCCAGCACTCGGTCCTGATCGTGCACGTGCACGACGCGGAACCCTGACCGCGCAGAGCGGGATGCTCCCAGCGCAGCTCGATCAGCTCGCGCGTGAAGCGCAGGTGATCGAGCATCTGCTTGTCGCCTGCGTCGAGGCCCGCCCAGTGCAGCAGCAGGTCGCTGTGGAACTCGAAGTTGTCCGACCACTGCTTGTCCTCCGAGGAACTCCTGGCCCATGAACAGCATCGGGATACCCGGGCGCGGTGAGGCTGATGCCCGGTCGCCACGCGCGCCCGGCTGCGGCCGAACCACGAGCGTGGGTTGCCGGGATCGCCGAGCCGCGCGATCCGCTGCTCGCGGCCGTCGTAGACGATGTCGTGGTTCTCGGGCCCCTGCACGAAGCGCCATTGCTCGTCGAACCCGTCCGGCCACAGGCTCCGCGCCAGGCCGGTCATGTCGAGCGGGCGTTCGTCCGGCTGCGCTGGCGTTGCCGATCACGTCGCGAATGGCGATGCGCAAGCCGTCGGTCAGCGTCGTGTCGAAGCCCGCGCCCTCCGGCGGCGGCTTCACCACGTAGGGATTCACGTCCCAATACTCGGCCTTGTCTGATCGCGCTCGGCCGATGGTAGCGCAGCGTGGAGGTGAGGTCCTGGCAAAAGCTCCAGCCGTGCGGCGCGCCGTCGTGGTCGATCACGCTCACCTGGTCGTAGCGGAAGCCGTCGACGCGGTATTCATCGAGGAAGAACTTCGCGTTCTGGATCAGGAAGTCGCGCACTTCCGGGCTTGCCGAAGTCAAACACGAGCCCGCCGGCATGGCCGCTGTCGGTGAAGTAGAGCGAGTTGTCGATTGCCGCCCGCGGTCGATTGGCGGTCGAAGAAGTAGAGGCTCTGGTCGCCGAAGTCGCCGCCGGCGTGGTTGTAGACCACGTCCAGGATCACCGCGAGGCCGTAGATGTGGCAGAGATCGATCAGCGCCTTGAGCTGGTTCATCTCGCCGCGCAGGTCTTCGACGTCGTAGCGCGTTCAGACCCTTGGCGTCGAGCAGCGCGTTCGACTCGCGCGACATACGGCGCGAGATCGGCGTCCTCGACGGCGAAATCCATTTCCGGCGAGAAATAGTCGGTGCCGTTGTAGCCGAGGCTGAACTGCGGTCTGGAACTCCTGGATCGGCATGAGCTGGATCGCGGTCACGCCGAGCTCGGCGAGGTGGGGAATCTTGCGTGCGACATCGAGGAAGGTGCCCGCCTTGCGCGGCAGGTTCGGCGTAAAGAACGTGCCGACGTGCAGCTGGTAGATCACGAAATCGTGAAACTGCGGCGTGACGTATCCGCTCTCGTGCCACGGAAAATCGGTCTTGCGAACGATGCAATCGCTGGGGAACGGCGTCTCCAGCTCTCGCGCGTAGGGATCGCGTTTGGGGCCCTTCGCTGCCATCGCCGACGACGTAGAACATGTAGCGGTCGCGGTCGCGCACCCCGGGGATGAAGCCCCGCCAATGGCCGTGGTCGTCGCTGAGTGAGCAGGCTGGCGTCGTTGCGCTGCGCGGTCATTGAAGTCGCCGATCACATGCACGGAATGCGCATTGGCGCCCAGACGCGGAAAGGTGCGCTGTCGGCAATCAGAGTTCGCCCCATCGGGGTGCCGGGATGGATATGGATTCAGGGAGCTGGGCATGGTTACCTCCTGTGACGGAACTCGGGAGAACGATCCGCGTGGTTCGATCCCCGTCGGAAGTCATCGCTTCTCGCCGACGAGTGCCACGCCCCGGAACGGCACCTCTGGAGACTAGCGCGATGGGCGGTTTCTCCTGCGCCTCATGCGGAGTTCGGCGGCCCTGGCGGGCACTAACTTTTGATCCCCGCCGTTCGGTGTGCTATCTGACGGTCATGCAAGCGCCGTCGAGCCGTCTGCCGGGCCGGACGAGGACGCCCCCTGGCCTGGCACCGGCGCGCTCGAGCAGGAGCGTGAGGATCAGCGGCCGGCAGGATCGCCGGCGAGAAGGCTGATCCCGCTCAGGCCGGCCGGCAGCTGACGTCCCATCAGTTCCGCTCAGCGGCGGGGACGACGTCGAAGGCCGAACGCGCACCCCTCGATCGCCGGGCGCGAGCCCGGGCGCCGCGACGTAGGCCACGCCGTGACGGCCGGTGTGGCCCCCGGTTCGCCGCAAGGCCCACCGGTCCGATCAGGCCCAGGCGCGGATGCTCGAGCGCGGTGGCGACGCCCCGGCCAGACGACGAGCAGGTCGGATTCAGAACCGGTCAGGAGCCAGAGGGTATCGGGTCGAGGCGCGCTCGATCTCCTCCACCGCCGGCTCACCCGTGCGAGGATCGCGGCACTCGCGGAGCAATGTCTCAAGCGCTCGACAGGTCTCCTCGTATCGGGACGGATCCACGACGCCGTCCGCGCTCTCGGCCGCGGAGGTTGATGCGAACTGCGCCCATCGTAGAGAGGAAGGAAGCGCGAAGGCCGGCATCCGGGGCCAGTGCAGTCCGTAGCGGGAGGCCGGCTGCCAGGTGAGATCCAGTCGCGCAGTGGGCGCGGCCTGTGAGTGCCAGCTCGCCGCGCCGGCGCGCGCCCTTGAGCGCTGCCTTCATCGGTGCGGGCAGCCATCTGCGGGCCAGCGAGCGGAGCGCACTGCAGTCAGGCTCCGGCCGCGCCGCCGGCCGGGGATCCACCCCTTGCTCGACGTCCCCCAGCTGTCTTCCTCGTCCAGAATGGGCATGGCGCGGGGCGCGGCCGCCCAGGCCGCGGGCACGGTGAGCAAGGTGCGTGGCCGAGGCGTGACGATAGAGCAGCTCCGGCAGGAGGACCATGGACTGCCGCGTCGGAGTGGTTGGGCCCCATCCCCCATGGCGAACGCGACGATTGCCGCGTCTCCACGGCCGCTCAGGTCAGCTCGCCCACCATTCGATCAAGGCCCCGGTGCACGTCGAGGACGGCCTTGCTGCGCCGCCGCCGCCGAGGGGTGGAGGTGAAGGGGATGGGTGGGGTCCACACCGTGCCACAGCCCTTCCACGGTGCCGTGCACCTCGCCGGCCACGGCGATGAACAGGTCCCAGTCGGGGAGCCGCTCCGTCATGAGCCATTGCGCCGCGCGGGCGCTCGCGTCCGGGGCGTGGGTGAGCGCCCCCATCGCCTCGGCTGCGCCTCGCCGAGGGCCAGAGTCGGTACGTCCCAGGGCGCCGCGGGGTAGCGGCCGAATCGTTCCTCGAACTCGTCCAGCAACCCGGCGGGGCGGCCCGCCGCGACCGTCCAGGATCATGGGCGCCCCACGCCACGATCCCGCGCGTGCTTCGGCGCGCGCCGGAGATCCACGTAGGGCGTGTCGAACACGACGACGCGTCAGTCGAGATCCGCTCCACCACGGGTCGAAGCGGGCGCCCTCCTGCCACACGCGATAGCTGGTCGGATCGAATTCCACCGCGGCCCAGCGACGGGCCGCGTCGGGCAGAGCCCGGACGCGACATGCCCCACGCCAGTCCCGTGCGCTGGGCGGAGCCATGGTCGAGAGGAAGCGCGCAGCGCCGGCGCAACTCGGCGAGGGCGGGCATCTCTCCCGCGGCCATGAGCCGCTCGGCGAAGGTGACCTCCAGGCCATCGAGGCCGATGGCAAGCACGCGCCGACCTGGCATAGTCTCGAGTTTCCTCGACATGCAGTCTAACGCAACCTGGACGCCGCCGCGGGCGAGGCTCCGGCCCGGCTCCGCTGACCCCATGGATGTTTCCGTTGTCGTCTGCACGTACAATCGCGCCCCGTCACTCGGCCTCACCCTGCGATCCCTCGATGACCAGGTGACTCCGCCCGACCTCACATGGGAGCTCGTGGTTGTCGACAACAACTCGGCCGATGCCACCCGCAGCGTGGTTGACGCGTTCGCCGCCGCCGCACGGGTCCGCGTGCGGTATCTCTTCGAATCGCGGCAGGGCCTGAGCCATGCCCGCAATACCGGTATCGCCCACGCCAGGGCGCCATCGTCGCCTTCACTGACGACGACGTGTGCCCGAGGTCCGGACTGGGTGGCTGGAGTGGCCACCGCCCTGCGCGAGACGGGCGCGCACATCGTCGGTGGGCGCATCCTCCCCGCGTGGGACCACCCGCCGCCACCCTGGTTGCTGGCCCGCCCATTCCTTCGCGGCCCCCTCACCATCATGGAGCACCCGGTGCCGGGACCCGTGGTGGAGGCCACCCCGGGATCCCCTGCACGTCTGGGGAGCCAACATGGCGTTCCGGCGAGGGTGTTCGACCGGGCCGGGCTGTTCGACTCGAGGCGGGCGTGACGGGGCGGAGCTCTATCGGGGCGAGGAGGTGGAGCTGGTGAGACGGGCGCTGGCCGCCGGCTGCCGGGCGGTCTACGACCCCCGCGTCGTGGTCTGGCATCGCATCGCGGCCGGGCGGATCCGCCTGGCGGTATATCTCCCGGCTGTACTTCGACTGGGCCGAGGAGACGTGCTCGCTCAGGCTCCGCCCGCGGGCCGCCTGCTCCTCGGCGTGCCTCCGTCCCTCTATCGGAGAGCGGCCCACCGGCTCGGCGGCTGGCTATGGGCTGCGGCCCGCCAGCGTCCGGACACGCTGGATCGGTGGCTCGGAAGCTGCGAGGCCCTCGGATGCGTCTGGGGACTATGGAAACATCACTTCAAGGGCCCGGCGAGCCCAAGCTGAGACGGCATCGCGCGCTCGCCTACGGGGCGGTGATTGAGCGGTGATATAAATGAATGCGTGGCCCTGAAGAGAGCGAAGAGAGCCGAGGAGGTCAAGGAATGGCGCCGGGCCCGGCGCGCGGAGCTCGTCGCGCGGCGGTTGGCGCTCGGCGCCGCCACGCGGCGGCGCTAGAGCGCGACCATCGTCGACCTCCTGCGCGCGGGCTTCCCCTCGCTGGCGACGCGGACGATCGGCGTCTATTCACCAATCCGTGGCGAGCCGGCGGTGCGCGCCGCCGTCGATCACTGGCGCCTGGCCGGCGCGACGACGGCGCTGCCGGTGGTGAATTGTCGCCCGGCGCGCCGCTCGAATACCGGGAGTTTTGGCCGGGCGTTCGCATGCGCAAAGGGGTGTTCCGGGCTGCCCATCCCGCGAGGAACCCCGGTGGTGACACCGCAGGTGCTGCTCATTCCGTCGGTGGGTTTCGATGCCCACGGCTACCGACTCGGCCATGGCGGTGGCTATTTCGACCGCACGCTGGCCGTATTGGCGCCGGAGCCGCTCAAGATCGGGATCGCGTTCGAGCTTTCTCGGATCGCCACCATCCGACCCCAGGCGCATGACATCGCGATGGATTTCATCGTGACCGAAGCCGGCATCCACGCGGTGACCGCGACCGGACTCGAGCTCGTCAGCGACCGCCGCCGGATCGGCGCGATCACCCGCACGCTGCTGGCGAGGCGCGGCGCCCCGGTCATCACGCCGGCGCAAGCCGACGTGGCGGCCGACGAGGTACACGGGTGCGCGTCGCCGCCGTGCTATGCGCACGAGCTCGGGCGTGACTACTGACATACTCCGCCGGGACGGGCGCGCGCGCGCCAAAGGACGTTGACACCCGCCGCGGGCGCGCTCGACAATGATCCCGTGACCGACGTCTGGATCGCGGGGGCCGGCATGACGCGCTTCGGGCGGCGGAGCGAGAGTCTCCCGGATCTCATTGCCGAGGCCGCCCAGCTCGCCCTGCGCGGATGCGCGCATCGAGCGGCCGGACGCCATCGTGGTGGGGGCCATGAACCCCGAGGAGTTCACCGGGGACGGGAACTTCGGGTCCCTGATCAATACCCACCTGGGACTCAGCCAGTCGCCCGCCCTGCGGGTGGAGACGCGCGACCTCCTCGGGGCTCGCCGCCTTCTACACGGCATTCGCCGGGATCGCCGCCGGGCTGCATCGGACCATCCTGGTGGTGGGCGGCGAGAAGATGACCCATGTGCCCACGCCGCGGGTCTCGGAGATCATCGGGCGCTCCATCGACCCCCACGAGCGGCGCTACGGAACCACCATGCCGGCGCTGGCCGGGCTCATCACCCGGGCCGCCATGCACAAGCACGGGCTCACGATGAAGGAGATCTCGCAGGTGGCGGTGAAGAACCACGCCAACGCGAGCCGGAATCCCTACGCGCACTTCCAGGAGCCGATCACGCTGGAAGAGGTCATGGCCAGCCGCGTGGTGGCCGACCCGCTTCGCCTCTGCCACTGCTGCCCCATCTCGGACGGCGGCGGCCGCGGTGCGTGCTGAGCGCCGAGCGCACCCCGGTGCGGGTGGCGGGCATCGGGCAGGGGACGGACACCATCGCCGTCCGTTACCGCTCCGACCTGACCTCTTTCCGTGCCACCCAGGCGGCGGCGCGGGCCGCCTATCGCATGGCGGGCTTCGGCCCGGAGCGGGTGGATGTCGCCGAGCTGCACGACGCGTTCTCGCCGTTCGAGATCGATCTCGCTCGAGGACACCGGGCCTCATCCCGGCCGGCAAGGCGGGGCGCGCCACCCTCGAGGGTCAGACCGCACTCGACGGGCGGCTGCCGGTCAGCCCCTCGGGCGGGCTCAAGGCGCGCGGCCACCCGCTGGCCGCCACCGGGATCGGCCAGGTGGTCGAGCTGACTCTGGCAGCTTCGCGGCGAGGCGCGGATCGGCCGCCAGGTGGACGCACGCGTCGGGCTCGCGCAGTCCATCGGCGGGCTGGCCACCAACAACTGGGTGGTCCTTCTCGAGGCGGGGCGGTGATCGAGACCACGCTGCCCGCCTCCCGCTGCCCGCGCTGCAATCGCCTCGTCGTGCCGCCTGCCGCCCGGTGCCCGGACCACGGCGATCGCATGGAAGCGGCGGGAGTGCCGAACACCGGAGAGGTGGTGTCGTTCACCACGCTCCACCTCGCCGCCGGAGGGCTTCCGCTCGCCGCTCCACATCGCGCTGGTCGAGCTCGGAGGGCGGGGCGCGGCTCTTCTGCCACGGCGAGGAGACGCGCGGGCGTGAAGATCGGCTCGCACGTCGCGGTGGAGAACGTGGATTCGGTGTTCTATTTCTCGCACATGGGGTTCGCGGACCGGGCGCGCATGTTCTGGCGGCGCGCGGGAGCCCGCGGGAGAAGGTGGCCGCCATCAGCAAGAGCCTGGTCCAGGGGCTCTTCAAGAGGAGATCTCGTGGCCAAGGCTAGGACGCGTTCCGGCAGCGAAGAAGAGGCGGGTGCCGGCGGCCGCGACGCGCCACCCCGACCCGGCCGCCGCTGGCCGGCATCCGCGTGGTCGACCTCACTCGCGTGCTCGCGGGGCCTTTCTGCGCCATGGCGCTTGGCGACATGGGCGCCGAGGTGATCAAGATCGAGGAGCCCGGCAAGGGCGACGACACGCGCGGCTGGCCGCCCTTCGCGGGCGGCGAGGCCACCTACTTCATGTCGGTGAACCGCAGCAAGAAGAGCCTCACGCTGAATCTCAAGGCGCCGGAGGGGCAAGCCATCCTGCGTGGCCTCATCGCCCGCGCCGACGTCGTGCTGGAGAACTTCCGCCCCGGCACCATGCAGCGGCTGGGCTTCGGCTACGACCGGCTCAGGAAGACGAACCCGCGTCTGGTGTACTGCTCGATCTCGGGCTTCGGCGAGAGCGGTCCGGAGGCCTCGCGCCCGGGTACGACCTCATCGTGCAGGGCGAGTCCGGCGTGATGGACCTCACCGGCTTTCCCGACGGTCCGCCGGTCAAGGTCGGCAACTCCATCGCCGACCTGGTGGCGGGCATGTCCGCCGCGCACGGCATCACCCTGGCGCTCCTGTCCCGCGCGCAGCGGCAAGGGCCAGAAGGTGGAGATCGGGATGCTCGACCAGATGGCGGCGCTGCTGACCTATCAGGCGGGGCTGTACTGGAACGGCGGGCGGCCGCCCGCGCGGCGCGGGAACGCGCACCCGTCGATCGTCCCCTACGAGGTCTACCAGGCGAAGGACGCCTATCTCACCCTGGGCGTCGCCAACAACTCGCTCTTCGAGCGGTTCTGCGGCGCGCTCGGCCGGCCCGAGCTGGCCAAGGACCCGCGCTTCGACACCGAGGCCAAGCGCGTGGCCAATCGGGATACGCTCAATCCCCTCCTCAACGCGGAGCTGGGCACGCGCCCTGCAGCCGAGTGGCTGGCGCGCTGCGACAAGGCCGGCGTCCCCGCGGGAAGATCAAGACGGTGGCCGAGGTCTGTGAGAGCGAGCATCTCAAGGCGCGCGGCATGGTGGTCTCGCTGCCGCACCCGAAGGCGGGCGCGGTCACCATGATGGGCGTGCCCATCCGGCTCGGCGACACGCCGGGGCGGCGACGGTGCCGCCGCCGCTCCTGGGCCAGCATACCGAGGAGATCCTCACCGATCTGCTCCGCTATCCGCGGGCCAAGATCGCCGCGCTGCGCGCGGCCGGCGTCGTTCTAGACGCGCTCAGGCCCGCAGCTTCACGCGCGAAGCGAAAGTCGCAGTGGGAGGCACCCTGCATGATGGTCTGAGTGCGCTCGAGATCCACCGTCCCGTTGAAGCCCTCCACCAGGGAGTAGTCGCGATTGCAGGAGAGCAGCGCGCCCAGCTCGGCACGCCGAGGGCCTGGTACATCTCCGCGTATCGGCAGCGGGTCACGTTGAAGGAATAGCGTTCCGGCGACGCCTCGAGCACGTCCATCTCCAGCGCATTGCCCTTGCGCCAGGCCTCGAAGCCGCGGGCCAGGTGCGGTCAGGCCATTGTCCCGCCGCGTCTGCTCCGGCCAGAGCCCGGCCCCTGCTGGCCGCGCCACCTCCACGATCACGTCGCGGGTGATGGCGAGCACGCGCTCGCGGCCGAACTCCGCGGCCGAGGGCCTCCAGCACGGGGATGAGGATGCGTGCCTCGATCTCGCGCCGCTTGCAGGACGCCCACCTCGGTTGACGGGGTGTCCGGGGGTCGCGGGGGTCGGGGTCATGGGCTCGCCTCCCTTGAGTTGGTGGGGATCCGGTCGCGGGCATTGTAGCCCGCGACGGGAAACTTGACTCCCCGGCGGCCTTCTACATCATTGGTGCCCCATGGCACGGCTCATCAAGCTCTACGACACCACCCTCCGCGACGGCAGCCAGGGCGAGGGCGTCGCCTTCTCGATGGAGGACAAGGTCCGGATCGCCCATCGGCTCGACGCCATGGGCATCCACTACATCGAGGGCGGCTGGCCCGGCTCGAACCCGAAGGACCTGCGCTTCTTCAAGCGCGTCCAGGGCGCCGTGTTCAAGACGGCGAAGATCAGCGCCTTCGGGGCGACCCGCCGCCCCGGCGTCCGCCCCCAGGAGGATCCGAATCTGCAGGCCCTCGTCGAGGCCGGCCCGCCGGTCGTCGACCATCTTCGGCAAGTCCTGGGACTTCCACGTCACCGCGGCGCTCGGCACCACGCTCGAGGAAAACCTCGCCATGATCGGCGACTCCATCGCCTACCTCAGAAGCACTTCGAGGAGGTGATCTACGACGCCGAGCACTTCTTCGACGGCTACAAGCGGAACCGCGAGTACGCGCTGGCCACGCTCCAGGCGGCGGAGGCGGCGGGCGCGCACTGCCTCGTGCTCTGCGACACCAACGGCGGCTGCGTGCCGCACGAAATCGTCGACATCATCCGAGAGGTCAAGCAGGTCGTCAATCCGTGCAGCCCGCTCGGCATCCACGTCCACAACGACACCGAATGCGCGGTGGCGAACTACGCTGGCCGCGGTGTCCGAGGGCGTGAACCACGTCCAGGGCACGATCAACGGCTACGGCGAGCGCTGCGGCAACGCCAACCTCATCTCCATCATCCCCAACCTCATGCTCAAGATGGGGCTCGAGGCATCCCGCGGAGAATCTGCGCGAGCTGCGCGACGTGTCCCGCTTCGTCTCGGAGCTGGCCAATCGCAAGCCCTGGTCGTCCCAGCCCTATGTCGGCGACTCCGCCTTCGCCCACAAGGGCGGCATCCACGTGTCCGCGGTGCTCAAGCACCCGGAGACCTACGAGCACATCGACCCGGAGGCGGTGGGCAACCACCGGCGCGTGCTCGTCTCCGAGCTGGCCGGGCAGTCCAACGTGCTGTGGAAGGCGCGCGAGTACGGGATCGACCTCGACAAGAACACCCCGGACGCGCGCCGCATCCTCGAGCTGCTCAAGCGGCTCGAGGACGAGGGCTTCCAGTTCGAGGGCGCGGAGGCCTCGTTCGAGCTCCTGATGGAGCGGGCGCTCGGCAACCACCGGCCGTACTTCGAGCTGCAGGGCTTCCGCGTCATCGTGGAGGAGCAGGGGAGCGACGCCGAGCCGGTGGCCGAGGCCACCGTGCAGCTGCGCGTGAAGGGGATCGAGGAGCACACCGCCGCCTCCGGCAACGGCCCCGTCAACGCGCTCGACCACGCGCTCCGCAAGGCGCTCGAGGACTTCTACCCCAACCTGCGCGAGATGACGCTTGCTCGACTACAAGGTCCGCATCCTCGACGAGTCGAAGGCCACCGCGGCCAAGACCCGCGTGCTCATCACCTCGGGCGACGGCGACGAGACCTGGGGCACGGTGGGGGTGGCCGACAATATCATCGAGGCGTCCTGGCAGGCGCTGGTGGACTCCGTCGAGTACAAGCTGCGACGCGACGAGCGGCGCGGCCAGCGCTGACCGCCGGCCCGCGCGCTCAGCGGCCGCGGCTCTTCCGCCAGGCGGCGATGTCCCGGGCGTGTTCCGCGTAGTGATGCCGGCTATTCCCGTCCACGAGCTTGTAGGCGGTGCGCTCGGGCACCACGCGGTCCTCGGGCAGCGCCTGGGCCGCGCGGAGAAAGTCCGCGTGGGCGGCGTCGAGCTCCTGACGATGTCGGCGGTGGTCCACGCGGCCTTGGCGGCGGCGAACTTCGCGTTCCACGCGTCGAAGTCCGAGTAGGACACCCCCGCGGTGAACGGCTTCTCGCCCCGGGCCAGCCGCTCCACTCCCGGGAGCATCTCGCGGTGCCAGCCGGAGATGTGGGCCAGGATCTCGCGCACGCTCCAGGTCCCGCACCACACCTCGCGCATGTCGGCCTCGCTGAGGCCCGCGATCGCGCGCTTGAGCCCCTGGAACTCCGTCTCCGCTCCCTCGAGCAGCTCGCTCTTGGCCGACATGGAAGCCCTCCTCAGGCAAGGCCCCGGGGCGCCAGGCGCTTGTAGAACAAGAGCTCGCGCAACGCCCTGGGGCGAGGTTGTCGATGTAGCCGCTCGGCGAGAAGCCCAGCGCGGTGTGCATCTGAATGGAGGCGGCATTGGTCTCCTCGGCGGAGGAGAAGACGCGCGGTGACAGCGAGACCGTCTCCACGGTGCGATAGAACTCGCGGGCGATGCCCTGCGCCGGAAGTCGTCGCGGACGACCACCAGGGAGACGAAGGTGCACTGGAACCAGTCCGTGCGGTAGGCCAGGAAGCCGACGACTTCCCCTGGGCTTCCGCCACCATGATCTGGTGCCGCTCGAAATGCGATTTCACGAACGTGCCGGCCCGATCCGCCCCGATCACGGCGGTGGCCAGCTCCGTGCAGGGTGTTGCGTCGGCGAGGCGCGGAAGGCGGATCTCGATCATGGCGGAGCCTCCGCCATTGTAGCGCGGCTATCGGACGTTGAAGTCGAGGAGCAGGGCGGCGTGATCGGACAGCGCCGGGGTCGGGCGGACGCCGGGGCGGCGTCGTCCCCATTCGTAGCGGACCGAGCCGAGCGATGGGAGCAGGGCCCCGTTGAGGAAGGCCTGGTTCCAGCGCCGGAAGCCGTTGCCGGCATTGGGCGAGTACCAGGTATAGGCGCGCGCTTTGCCTTCGAGGTGACGGAAGCCGTCGAGCCAGCCGCGCGCTCGAGCCGTCGGTCCAGCCGCCCTCGCGGGCATTGAAGCCCGCCCGGCAGGTGGGCGCCTCGTCGAGTCCGGGCCGGCCCGAGTTGGTGTCGCCGATGAGCACCGCGGGGCCGTGGGCCCATGCCTCCGCCAGGCGCAGCACCGCGTCGAGAAAGGGCCACTTGCGGCCGGTCATCCGATTGGGGACGTGCATGGCCCCGAGCGTGAAGGGGCGGGGGCGGCGACCTCGGCGAGCAGGAAGCGGGCGGGCTCGTGGGCACTCCGCGCGCGAGCACGCGGCGGATCGGCCACCGCGAGGCGACGAGGAGGGCGTTGACACCGGGATCGCTGGGGTCGGCGGTGGTGGCCTGGTGAACGAGTCCCTGCGCCGCCAGCGACGCGGCCAGGCTCGCGCTGGGCGGGGTGGCGCGGAACTCGCAGAGCGCGACCACGTCCGGCGTCCAGCGGGTGAGCTGGCGGGCGAGCGCCGGCACGCGAATGCCGCCGCCCGCCCGGATATTCCAGCCGATGAGGCGCAGCGGGAGGCCTCTCAGTACGTCCCGGGGCGGATTTCCTTGTACACCGCCTTCAGCCTGTCCACGGTGAAGTCGGGGCTCTGGCACGCGGTGATGATGCGCTTCTCCATGGCCTCGACCTTGGCGATGGCATCGGGGATGCCGGTGGCGATGTCGTGGGGGATGGTGACCACGCCGTGCTGGTCGCCGTGGATCAGGATCGCCCGGCTTGACGAGCACGCCGCCCACCTTGACGGGAATGCCGAAGTCCACCATGTGCACGTTGGCATGGGACACCGAGACATGCGCGGCGCAGAACTGAAAGTTGAGCGCGCGAACCTCGTCGAGATCGCGGACGGAGCCGTCCGTCACCACCCCCACGCAGCCGAGCGCGCGGTGGATGTTCGCCTGCACCTCGCCCCACTGCGCGCCCTGCCCGCGGGGTCGTCGAGGTCGTGGACCACGATCACCCGCGGCGCGGGATGGACAGGATGAAATCCCACCACCCGAAGAGGCTCGCGCGGTGGCCCTCGAGGGGCCCTGCTCGGCGCGGATGAGGGCGGTGCAGGCATAGCCCACCATCGGCCCCATCTCCGGGAACAGGGCCTTGATGTCCGAGGACAGATTGCCCTGCCTCGCGGGGCCGCACGTTGAAGGTCTCGATGGCATTGGCCACGCTGGGGCTGGTGATCTTCCTGAGGGCGGCGACTTGCGGCGGCGTCAGCGGCACGGCGGTCTCCTTTGCGCTAGGGAGTCGGGGTGAGCGCCGCCTCGATGGCGGCGAGATCGGGCGCCACGGTGTGAAGCGGGCCCGCCTCGTCGGCGGCGCCGGGGGACTGCTTGAGGCCATGCCCGGTGACGACACAGACGACGAGATCGGTGGGGCGGATCCGGCCTTCGCGGCGAAGCCGTGCGGCGACGGCGATGGGCGCCGCCGCCGAAGGCTCGCAGTAGATGCCGGCGGTCCGGGCGAGGGCGACTGCGCGGCCAGCAGCTCGGCGTCGGTGGCGCTGGCCGCCGCCCCGCCCGTCTGCCGGATCGCATTCAGGCAGCGCCAGCCGAGCTGGGGCGCCCCCACCGCAATGGCCTGGGCCACGGTGGGCTCGGCGGTGAGGGGCGTGACCTCGTCGCGGCCGGCCTCGAAGGCCCGGGTGATGGGATCCGCGGCGGCGGGCTGGGCGGCCACCATGCGCGGCGCCCCGCGCGCCCAGCCGAGCTGCACCAGCTCGCGCCAGCCCTTCCAGCACGCGGTGACCCCGAGGCCGCCGCCGATGGGGTGCAGCATCCAGTCCGGGGTCTCCCCGCGCAGATCCTCCCACGTCTCGAAGGCGTAGGATTTCTTGCCCTCGTTCCGCCAAGGATTGGTGGAGAGGCAGGAATACCAGCCGAAGCGCCTTGAGCGCTTCCTTGAAGAGCGCGGCGGTGGTGTCGTAGTCCGCCCGCACCGCGAGTACGGTGGCGCACGTGCGCGCGGGCCTGGACGATCTTGGCGGGGGCGGTGGCCGCCGGCACCATCACCACGCACGGCACGCCGGCGGCGGCGGCATAGGCGCCCACCGAGGCGGCGTGGTTGCCGCTGGATGACACGGCCACCACGCGCGCGCCCACCGTGCGCGCATGGGTGAAGGGCGACGGTCACCGATCGGTCCTTGAGCGACCCGGTGGGGAGCACGGTGTCGTTCTTCACCCACAGCCGCTCGATGCCCACCGCGGTGGCCAGCCGCGGCGGGAGGAGCAACGGCGTGTCGCCCTCGCCCAGGGTCACCGCCCGGCTGGGATCCACGGGCAGGAACTCGTGCCAGCGCCACAAGCCCCGGGGGCGCCGGCGAATCTTCTCCGCGAGGTTCGGCTTGACCAGGCTGAGATCCGGGTCGATCTCCATCACGGTGCCGCAGCGCCCGCAGACCACCGGCAGGCCGGTGAGATCGCCGGGCTCGTGACAGCGCGGGCAGGCGAGGCGCGCCGGAATCCCCATCAAATCACGCGCATCAGGTCGTGTCCTTCTTCTGCCGCATGAGGAGGCCCTTGGAGCTCTTCGATGACCCGCTCCACCTGCTCCATGTTCGGGTTCACCGCCAGCGCGCGCTCGAAATAGGAGAGCGCCCGCTCGGGCTGGTTGAGCTGCAGATAGATCTGCCCGTAGCCGGAGAGCACGCCAAAGTGGCTCGGGTTCCGCTTCAGCACCTCGTCGCAGTCCGCGAGCGACTTCTCGTACTCGCCCATGAGGAAGTACACCGTGCGCGCGCTTGTTCCAGCCCTCCGCGAACTCCGGCCGCTTCTCGATGATGCGGCTGAAGGTGGCGATGGCGCCAGGCCCGTCCCGCTGGGTCATCTGGGCGACGCCCTCCTCGAACTGCGCATCGATCTCGGCGTCCCCGGACCGGCTCCATACCTGCCAGAGGGCCTGCTCGCTCAGCGCGCGGACGACCGGATCGGGATCGCGGAGCGCCTTGACCAGCGCGGGGACGTCTTTCCATGCGCCCGACCTCGCCCATCCAGGCGGCGGCCTGGCGCCTGTCTCCCGGTCGGATTGGCCGAGACCCGAGAGCGCCTGCTCGCGCGTCAAGGGGGTCGGGGTCTGGGCAGGCGCGCCGGCGGGGACGGCCAGCGCGAGGGCGAGCACCAGGACGGCGAGCGGTCTCATCCGCGGCCCACCAGGCTCAGGAACTGCGCCTCGTCGAGCACGGGCACCTTGAGCCGCCGGGCGTCGTCGGCCTTGCTGCCGGATCTTCCCCACCACCACGTAGTCCGTCTTCTTGGACACGGAGCCGGTGACACGCCCGCCGAGCCGGAGCACGAGGTCCCGGGCCTGGTCGCGCGTGAGGGCCCGCAGGCTGCCCGTGAGCACGAGGCTCTTGCCGTCGAGCGGGCGCGGGCCGTCGGCGTGCCCCTCCTCGGTCATGGCCAGCCCCGCCTCGCGGAGCCGGCCGATGGTCCTCGCGGTTTCGCGGCTCGTCGAAGAAACTGCGGACGGCGCGGGCGATCTCCGGCCCGACGCCGTGGATGTCGTTGATCTCGTCCTCGGTGGCCTTTTCCAGGCGCTCCATGGACCCGAAGCGCACCGCGAGCAGCTGGGCCGCGCGCTCGCCCACCATGCGGATGCCCAGGCCGTTGAGGAGGCGCGAGAGCCCCCGGGTCTTCGACGCCTGGATGGCGCGGCTGCAGGTTGGCGGCGGACTTCTGGGCCAGCCGCTCGAGGTCCGCGAGCTGATCGACCGTCAGGTGATAGAGATCGGCGAAGTCGCGCACCCATTGCTTGTCGACCAGCTGGGTGATCACGCCCTCGCCGAGGTGCTCGATGTCCATGTGACCCGCCGGGACCCGAAATGGAAGAGCCGCTCCTTGAGCTGGGCGGGGCAGGCGCTGTTGGTGCAGCGCCAGACGGATTCGCCCTCGGCCCGCACCGCGGCGCCCCCGCAGGCCGGACAATGATCGGGCATCCGGAACGGCACGGCGCCGGGAGGGCGCTGGCCCTCGACCACCTTCACGAGTGTAGGGGATCACGTCACCCGCCCGCTCGATGAGCACGGTGTCGCCCACGCGGACGTCCTTCCGGCGCACCTCGTCCTCGTTGTGCAGGCTGACCGCGCTCACCGTGACTCCCGCGAGCTGAACGGGCTCGAGGGCGGCACCCGGCGTGAGCGCGCCCGACTTGCCGACATTGACGGTGATGTCGAGGACCCGGGTGGTGGCTTGACGGGCGGCGAACTTGTAAGCGATGGCCCAGCGCGGATGATGTGACGTGGCACCGAGGCGGCGCTGCTGCTCGAGATCGTTCACCTTGATCACCACGCCGTCGGCCTCGTAGTCGAGGGCGTCGCGGCCGGCCTCGAGCTCGGCCCCGTAGGCGACCACCGCGTCGAGGTCGTCCAGCCGGCGCGAGGCGGGGTTCACCGGGAAGCCGCTCGCGCGCAGCGCCTCGAGCATGTCCCAGTGCGATTCGAGCGGGACTCCTGGGCCTCGCTCAGGTGGTAGAGGAAGATCGCGAGGGGACGGGACGCCGTCACCGCGGGATCCTTCTGGCGCACCGCGCCGGCGGCGGCATTGCGCGGGTTCGCGAACGGCTCCTCGCCCGCCTCCTCCAGGCTCTCGTTGAGCCGGCGGAAGGCCGCGCGCGGCATGTAGACCTCCCCGCGCACCTCCAGCGAGCGCGCGCGGCGGCGAGGGGGCCCGCGCAGGGTCTTCGGGATAGCGCCCAGGGTGGTGAGGGTGTGGGTCACGTCCTCGCCCACGCGCCCGTCGCCGCGGGTGGCGCCGCGCACGAAGCGCCCGCGCTTGTAGAGGAGCGCGACGCCGAGCCCGTCGATCTTGGGCTCGCCGACGAAGGTGAAGCGCGCCCCGGGCAGCGCGCGCCGGAGGCGGGCCTCGAACTCGCGGAGGTCGTCCACGCTCATCGCATTGTCGAGCGAGAGCATGGCCCCCGATGCTCCACGGGGCGAAGGCCTCGCTGCGCCGCGCCCCCACCGTCTGGGTGGGGCTATCGGGCGTGACCAGCTCGGGGTGGGCGGCCTCGAGCGTGACCAGCTCGCGCTTCAGCGCGTCGTAGTCGGCGTCGGGGATCTCCGGCCGGTCCTGGCCATGGTAGAGGGCATCGTGGCGCCGGATCTCCCGGCGAAGTGTCTCGATGCGGGCAGCGGCATCCGGACTGGCCATGGCGGTACTCACGAGAGTAGCACGCGGGGGAGCCCGCCCGGGGCGCGCGGGCCGGGCCGCGGCACGCGGCGGATCGCGGGCTCAGCCGCGCGTGGTGTTGCTCCAGCGGATCACGACGATGACGGGCACGAGCCCGGCGAGCACGATGGCCAGCGCGGGCACCGCCGCCTCCTGCCACAGGGCTTCGTTGGTGCGCTCCCACACTTCCATGGCCAGCGTGTTCAGGCCGAAGGGGCCGGAGCAAGAGCGTGGCCGGCATCTCCCTTCATGGTCTCCACGAAGACGAGGACCACGGCGACGGCGAGACCGCCCCGGAGCAGGGGAGATGCACGCGCCGCAGCGTTCGGCCCGCCCCGCCCCCAGGGACCGCGCGGCGTCGTCGAGGCTCGGGGCGATGCGGGCGAGGCTGGCGTCCACGCTCTGGAGGCTCACGGCGAGGAACCGGACGGTATAGGCGAAGAGCAGCCCGACTGCGGAGCCGGTGAGGAGGAGGCCCACGGGACGTCCGGTGAGGCGCGCGAGAGCGGGGCCCATCCAGTGGTCGAGCGCGGACAGCGGGATGAGGACGCCCACCGCGATGACCGCCCCCGGTAGCGCATAGCCGAGGGACGCGAAGCTGCGCGGACCAGCGGGTGGCGCGCGAGGGATGAAGCCGTCCGGCATAGGCCAGGACCACGGCCAGGAAGCAGGTCAGGACGGCGGCGATGGCGGCCAGCCCGAGGGTATTGGTGAGGAGGGCGCCGAGGTCCCGCGCCACGCGGCCCTCGGCCCAGGTGCGCCCGGACCAGAGCGCGAGCTGTCCCACCGGGAGGAGGAAGGCGAGCCCGAGCACCGCGGCGCAGGTAGCGGTGGCGGCGGCGGCGCGGGCCCCGCGGAGCACCACCGGCGCGGCCTCGGCGCCGCGGCGCTCACGCTGGATGAATCGCTGCCGACCGCGAGAGCGCGCTCGATCGCCAGCAGCGCGGCCGCGAAGAGGAGCAGCACGCTGGCGAGCTGGGCCGCGGCCACCCGGTCGAACATCCCGTACCAGACGCGGTAGATGCCCTCGGTGAGGGTGCGATAGCCGAAGGTGGCCACGGTGCCGAAGTCCGCCAGGGCCTCCATCATCGCCAGGGCCACGCCGGCGGCGAGCGAGGGGCGCGCGAGCGGCATGGTGACCTCCAGGAAGGCGCGCAGGCGCGAGCGGCCCAGGCTCCGCGCGGTCTCGATCGCGGCCGAGCCCTGGGCGCGGAACGCGGCGCGGGCGAGGAGGTAGACGTAGGGGTAGAACACGAGCGACATCATCAGGGTGACGCCGCCCCAGGAGCGGAGCTCGGGCAGACGGACGCCCGCGCCGAGCCAGCGGCGCAGGGCGGACTGGAGCGGACCCGAGAACTCGAAGATGCCCAGGAAGGTGAACCCGATGACGTAGGCGGGAATGGCGAGCGGAAGGATCAGCGCCCACTCGAAGACCGCGCGGCCGGGAAAGCGGAAGTTGACCACGAGCCACGCGAGGAGCGTGCCCATCACGAGGGTGCCCGCCCCGACCCCGGCGAGGAGCGCGAGCGTGTTCAGCGCCAGCTCCACGAGCTGGGTGCGCCAGAGGTGCCGCCACAGCTCGACATTGGGCGTGGCGAGGAGGACAGCACCACCACATTGGGGACCGCGACGACGGCCGCCACCAGGAGCGCGGCGGCGGGCCAGGCGCGGGTGAGGCGGCCCCCGGCGGGCCGGCGCCCGAAGGCCCGGCCCGCGGCGGCGCTCAGAGTGCGCGGATCACTTGTAGCCAGCGCGATCGGCGAGCTTGGTGGCGGCGGCCTGGAACTCGCCGGCGGCGGCCACGTTGATGTCGTCCTGCTTGAACTTGCCCCACTTGGCGATGACCGGGTTCACCGACGCCTGCGGGTTCGCCGGGTACTCGAAGTTGGAGTCGGCGAACATCTGCTGCGCCTCGGGCGAGGTGAGGAACTCGAGCAGCTTCAGCGCGTTCGCGCGGTTCTTGGCGCTCGCGGTGATGCCGGCGCCGGAGATGTTCACGTGGGTGCCGGTGGTCTGCTGATTCGCCCAGAACGCCGCCACCGGGAAGGCGGGGTCCTTGGCGAGGATGCGCCCGAGGTAGTAGGTGTTGGTGAGCGCCGACGTCGCACTGGCCGGCGGCGATGGCCTCCAGGATCTTGGTGTCGCCATTGATGAGGGTGGGATTGTTCGCCACCCAGCCCTTGACCACCTGCTCCACCCTGGGCTCGCCGCTCCGCTTGATCATGGTGGCGAGGAAGGACTGGTTGTACACGTAGGTCGAGGTGCGGAGACAGATCCGGTTCTTCCACTTCGGGTCAGCCAGCGCCTCGTAGGTCGAGAGCTCGTCCGGCTTCACCTTGCCGGTGTTGTACATGATGGTGCGGGCGCGCACGGTGAGCGCCGATCCAGCGGCCCTCGGGATCGCGCAGGTTCGCGGGCACATTGGCCGCGATCTCCGGCGAGTCGATCCGGGACAGGAGGCCGGCCCGGCCGGCGTTCCAGAGATTGCCCGCGTCCACCGTGATCAGCACGTCGGCGGGGGTCTTGTCGCCCTCGGCCTTCAAGCGGTCGAACAGCTCGGAGGTGTTGCCCCCGAAGCTCTTGACCTGGATGCCGGTTTTCTTGGTGAAGGCGTCGATGGCGGGCTCCTGGCCGTACTGCGACCGGGCCGAGTACACCACGACCTCGCCGGCGGCGGCGAGGCTGACCGCGCCCGCTCCCGCCACCATGGTGAGGGCCAGCAGCAGCGCCCGCGCGCCGGCCGCCGTCCGCTCTCTCGTCGTGCCCGTCGGAGTCCGCATGTCGAGTGTCCCCCTGCCTGGATTGATCGGGGCCGAGGGCGGCCCCGTGAGCTCGCTGGAGTAAGGTAGCCCTAACTCGAACGAGCTGTCAACCCTAACGAGTGGCCTTCAGGGGCCTTCGCGCGGGTCTGGGCCAGCAGCGCCTTGACCTGATCGTGCTCGGGGCCGCTGGGGACGAGCACGAGGAAGCGCTCCCAGGACTTCGCGGCGCCCGCGGGGTCGTGCTTGGCCTCGGCGAGCACCTGCCCGCGGAAGAAGTGGGCGGGCGGATAGTTCGGGTCGATGGCCAGCGCCTTGTCGATCGTCTCCAGCGCGGCGTCGGCATGCCCCCGAGCGCGACAATATAGCCCAGATGGCTCATGGCGTTCACGTTGCGGGGATCACGCTTGAGGACGGCCTGATAGGCGGCGATGGCCTCCGCGTACCGGCCCGCGAAGAGGCTTTGCCGCGCCGCCTCGAGCATGCCCGCGAGCATCTCGGGCGAGAGCAGGCGCGCCGGGCCCGTGCCGGCGTCCGCGGGAGCGCCTGGCGACACGGGCCCGGGGGACGGTGCGCCCGGCGCCATCGCGTCTGGTGGCGGAGGCACGGTGACGCTGGCGCCGGGCGCGGGCGGCATCGAGTCGGGCTCGGTGTAGCGGCCCACGCTCACGCCGAGGAGCACGCCGAAGGCGAGGAGCGAGACGGCGCCCGCGCCGAGCGCGAGGGGGTTGCGTGTCCACCCTCGCCGGGCGGCCGCGGCTACCGCACGCGGAGCGTCCACGCCCGGGCGGGCGGCGGGGGCCCCCAGCGCGTCCAGCGCGCGCAGCACGCCCGCCGCGCGCACCTCGTAGGCATTGCGCAGACCGTGATAGTCGTCCTCCGACAGGTGGCCGGCCTCGTGGTCGAAGTCCAGCTCGCGCAGCGCACGGTAGATGGCCCTCCGCTCCTCCCCGAGCTCGAGCCGGCGATCGGTGGCTCCACTCTTCGCGGTGGCGGCCTCCGGGAGCTCCCGCTCCGCGCCGGCGCCGCGCAGGAGGGGCCACAGCGCGAGCGCGGCGGCGGGGAGCGCGAGGAGGACGATGGGCAGGAGCTGGGCGACCGTCACGAGTCCGGCTCGGCCATCTCCCGGCGGATGCGCTCGCGGGTAGCCGCGTCCACGGAGGCCGGCGGCACCGCGGCGGCCCGCCGGCTCCAGCGGCGCATGGCCAGACCCGCCAGCACCAGGCCGAGGGCCAAGCCCGCGAACGGCACCACCCAGACGAGGAGATCGAAGCCGCGGCGCGGCGGCGCGAGCAGGATCCACGTGCCGTACTTCTCCACGAAGTACGCGGTGACCTGTTCCGGGGTCTCCCCGCGGCGAGCCGCTCCCGGACGATGGCGCGCATCTGGTTGGCCGTCTCCGAGGGAGAGTCGGCCACCGAGAGGCTCTGGCACACCACGCAGCGGAGATTGGCGGCGACCTCGCGGACCTGGTCCTCGGTCACCGTCTGTCCGGCGGCGCGGCGCCGAGCGCGGCGAGGAGCGCCAGGGCGAGGACGAGCGCGCGACCGGCGCGCGGGCGTGTCACGACTTCTCGGCCAGCAGGCGCTCGACCGTCGCGCGGAGCTCGGCGTCGGACACGGCGCCGACCTCGCGCTCCCGGATCCGCCCGGCGCGGTCGATGAAGAACGTCTCCGGCACCCCGTAGACGCCGTATTCCACGGCGACGCGCCCGCCGGTGTCGGCGGCGTTGGGAAAGGTGAACTCGAACTGGCTCATGAACTTCCGCGCCGCCTCGTCGTTGTCCTGGATATTGATGCCCACCAGCGTCACGCCGTGGTCCCGGTACTCGCGCCAGCTCTTCTCGAGCACCGGCGCCTCCTCGTAGCAGGCGGGAATGCACCACGACGCCCAGAAGTTCACCACCACCACTCGGCCGCGGAGGCTCTCGAGCGACAGCGGCGAGCCGGCGAAGCTGGTGAGGGTGAAGGGCGCGGCGGGCTTGCCCAGGAGAGTGGAGGGAGCTGGCGCGGGTCGGTGCGGAAGCCGTAGGCGAGGAGGACGAGGAGCGGCAGCACCGCGAGCGGGATGAGCCAGCGAAGCTGACGCGTCACGCCGCCTTCCGTCCCTCGGGCAGGACCGCGAGGGCGGCGCCCAGCGTGAGGATGAGACCGCCGATCCAGAGCCAGGACACCATGCGATTCACCTGCACCTTGACGGTGGCCTGGGAGCCGTCGCGGGCGAAATCGCCCAGCACCAGGTAGACGTCCTCGATGAAGCCGAGCCGGTAGTCCACGTAGGCGATGGGCGTCTGCTCCTGCGGGTAGAACTTCTTGGCCGGGTAAAGGACGGTCGGCCGGCGCGCCCCGTTCGCCACCGTGAAGGTGCCGGCCACCTTGAAGTGGTTCGACTCCTCGGAGGCGGCCAGGCTGTCGAAGCGGACCTTGTAGCCGGCCAGCTCGACGCTCTCGCCGGGGAGAGCGTCGCCTCGGTCTGCCGGGACCACGCCTGCGAGCCCGCCACCCCGAGCGCCACCACGAGGATCCCCAGGTGTACGCACGAAGCCCCCGTAGCGCCGGTTCTGGCGCACGAGCAGGCCCCAGGTGGCGGGCCCCAGCCCTCGCCACCGCGACGCCGGACGCGGGCGGCCCGCGCGAAGTCCAGCACCATGGTGGCGGTGACGAACACCACCAGCGCCATGCAGAGCAGCACCAGCGCATTGCCCACGCCGAGCGCCGCAGCACCGCGGCGGCGATCACTGCCCGCGAGCACCGGCTTGAGGAAGTTGCGCCGGAGGTTGTCGGCGGAGGCGCGCCGCCAGGCGATGAGGGGGTCCCACGCCCATGAGGAAGAGGAGGCCCAGGAAGAGCGGGATGTTCACGAGATTGAAGAAGGGCGCGCCCACGCTCACCTTGGTCCCCCGCAGCGCCTCCGACAGCAGGGGGAAGATGGTGCCGAAGAAGACGGTGAAGCTGGCGGCGACCAGGAACACGTTGTTGAGGAGGAAGGCGGACTCGCGCGAGAGGATCGAGTCGAGCTCCCCTTGACCCTTGAGGCCCTCCACGCGCCAGGCGAGCAGGGTGAAGGAGCCGAGCAGCACCAGGGCCAGGAAGGCGAGGAAGAACATGCCGATGGAGCCCTGGGTGAAGGCGTGCACCGAGCCGATGATGCCGGAGCGGGTGAGGAAGGTGCCGAACAGCGTGAGGCCGAAGGTGAGGATGATGAGGGTGAGGTTCCAGAGCTTGAGCATGCGCCGCCGCTCCTGGATCATCACCGAGTGCAGGAAAGCGGTGCCGGTGAGCCAGGGCATGAAGGCGGCGTTCTCCACCGGGTCCCAGGCCCAGTAGCCGCCCCAGCCGAGCACGTGGTAGCTCCACCAGCCGCCGATCAGGAGCCCCAGCGAGAGGAAATACCAGGCCACGATGGTCCAGCGGCGCGTGATGGTGATCCACTCTCGCCGGTGCGCCCGAGGAAGAGCGCGGCGATGGCGAAGGCGAAGGGCACCGTGAAGCCGGTGAAGCCGAGATAGAGGGCCACCGGGTGCGTGATCATCCCGGAGTCCTCGAGCAGCGGGTTGAGGCCGCGCCCGTCCGCGGGGACCGGGTCGAGCCGCTCGAAGGGCGGCGCGGGCACGGTCATCACGAGGAGGAAGAAGGCCAGCACGCCCAGCATCACCGCCAGCACCCAGGGGTAGAGCGTGGGCTGGCGTCGCCGGTAGCGGAGCACCACGATGAAGGTGTAGAGCCCCAGCATCCACGCCCACAGGATGATGGAGCCCTCCAGCGCCCCCACACCGCGGTGATCCGGTAATAGAAGGGCGTCCCGAGATTGGTGTTCGTCGCCACGTAGCGGATGGAGAAGTCGAAGGTGAGGAAGGAGTAGGCGAGCAGCAGGAGGGCGGCGGTGATGAGCGCCCAGACGCCGACGGCGGCCCGCTCGGCGGAGACCACGAGGGCGAGCCGGCCCCCGCGCGCCCAGCGCGGCGCGCCCGCGCCCCAGAGGGCGAGCGCCAGGCCGATGGTGGTCAGCGCATAGCCGATCTCGGGTGCGCCGACCGTCATCTGGTGGCCTGGGGGTGGCCTGAGAACCGCGCAGCGTCTTCAAGAGCTCCTGGTAGCCGGGCGCGGCGCCGTCGTGAGGCGCCTTGTACTCCTCGGAGTGCTTGGCCAGGATGCTCGACGCCTGGAAGAAGCCCTCGCCGCTCCACGCCCCTTCCACCACCGCGCCCCGGCCCTCGGCGAAGAGATCGGGAGGCGGCCCGATGTGCCGCACCGGAACTGCGGCCTTGCCGTCCGAGAGGACGAAGCGCAGGTCGAGGGTTTCGGCTCCCACCTGAGGCTACCCGGCTGGACCATGCCGCCCAGGCGATAGCTCTTGCCCGGCGCGGGCGCGGCCAGGAGCTCGGTCGGCGTGACGAAGTAGACGAGGGACTGGGTCACGCCCGCGTAGATGAGATAGGCCAGCGCGACGAGGATGACCAGCCCGCCCACGAGGAACTTCGCGCGGCGCCTCATTGGGCTGATCATCGAGCGGTCGTCTTGCCGCCGCGGGGCGCGCGGCGAGGGAGCGGCCCCGGCGGACGAGATGTCGCCAGTAGCCCGAGAACGCCGCCGCGGTGAGCCGTAGGCGGCGAGGACATAGCCCCAATGGTCCGGCATCATCGGCGCGCTCCGGTACCCACGCGTCCTCCAACCGCGCGAGCTCCACACGGCGAAGGAGGAGGTAGAGAAAGAGGAGAGTGAAGGCGACCCAGTTCACGAACAGCGCGGCGGCGATGGGCGCGGCGATGGGCGAGGGCTCCGGTCCGAGAATGGTGGAAGGCTGGTGCAGCGCGCGCCACCACTTCACGGAGAAGTGCACGATGGGGATGTTCGCCGCGCCCACGATGCCGACCACGGCGGCGATGCGGGCGCGCCGCTCGGGCTCGTCCACCATGGCGCGGAGCAGGAGGTAGCCCGCGTAGACGAGGAACAGGCACCGCGGTGGAGGTCAGCCGCGCGTCCCAGGTCCACCAGGTGCCCCAGGTGGGCTTGCCCCAGATGGAGCCGGACACGATGGTGACCGCGGTGAACAGGACACCGAGCTCGGCGGCCGCGCCGGCCAGCCGGTCCCAGCCCGCGCGGCCGGTGGCGAGCGCGCCGACGCTTCCCGCCAGGACGAGGCCGAAGGCGAGGTAGGCGGTGAGCACCGCGGGCACGTGCACGTACATGATGCGCTGCACATTGCCCTGCACGGCCTCGCGCGGGGCGTAGCCGAAGCCAGCCCCAGCCCGGCGACGAGCGGCGAGGACAGCGAGGCCATCCAGGATTCGCGTCGCGCGCGCGCTCATGCGTCCAGGATGAACTCGAAGGTGAGGAGCCCGATCACGAGATAGACCAGATCGGCGCCGGCGAGGAGCCTGCAGCCAGGCGCCCGCGTCGCCCAGCGGCTGTCCGGCCAGGACGACCTGCGTCGCGCTCACCGTGGCCAGCAGCACCGGGACCTGCACCGGCAGCAGCAGGACGGGAAAGAGCAGCTCGCGAGCCCGCACGCCGGCGGTGAGGGCGGCGAAGAGCGTGCCCACCGTGGCCAGCCCGAGCGTGCCCAGCGCGAGCACGACGGCCAGCGGCCGCGCGGCGCTCACGAGGTCCATGTTATAGAAGAGCCGAACAGCGCAGCAGGATCGCCACCTCCACCGCGCCCATCACCACCAGGTTGGCGGCCAGCTTGCCGAGATAGATCGCCGACTTGTCGCCGGGCGTGAGCCGGAGTCCGTCCCAGCAGTCGTTGTCCCGCTCCGCGACGAAGCTCCGCCCGAGCCCGAGCGAGGCCCGCGAGGACGAAGCCGAGCCAGAGGAGCCCGGGCAGCGCCGCGTGCAAGCCGCTCGCGATCGGGGCCGAGCGCGAACTGGAAGAGGAAGAGCAGGAGCAGCGCGAAGAACAGGAGCGCGTTGAGGCTCTCTTTCGACCGCCGCTCCACGAGCAGGTCCTTCCAGAGCACGATCCAGGTGCGACGGGCGTAGGCCATCACGGCGCGGCCACTCTCGACGACCGCGTCGTAGACGCGATGGAGCTCGTCGATGGGCAGCTCGGCCACGGCGCGATCGAGGAGCACGCGGCCGCCCGCCAGGATGACCACGCGGTCCGCCACCGCCGAGCCCGCCACCGAAGCTATGCGTGGTGAGGACCACGGTGCCCCCGCGGCCTTGAAGGCCAGGAGGAACTCGACGAGCCACTTCTGCCCGTGCCGGTCGAGGCCGGTGAAGGGCTCGTCGAGGAGCAGCAGCGGCAGCCGCCCCAGGGTGACGCGCGCGAGACCGAGCCGTCGCTTCATTCCCGCCGAGAACGTGCGGCCCGCGCTCGTCGGCGACCGCCTCGAGCTCCACCGCCTGCAGGCGCTCCGCAGCCGCGCGGCCGAGGCATCGAGGCCGCCGCATCACCGCCCAGAAGCGCAAGTTCTCCCGCGCGGTGAGATCCTCGATACACGAAGGAGCCGTGGGCCACCATCCCCACCTGCGCCCGCACCGCGTCCGGATCCTGCAGCGCGTCGACGCCGCCCACGCGGAGGCGGCCCGCGCCCGGGCGCACTAGGCCCGCCAGGATGCGGAGGAGCGTGGTCTTGCCCGCGCCGTTCGGGCCGAGCAGAGCCAGGCATCGGCCGACCGGCAGGGCGAGCGAGACATCGTCGAGCACGAGGGTCGCGCCGTACGCCTTCCGGAGCCCCGCGGCTTCGATCACGTCACAAAAAGAAGGGAAACGATGGGCCGTCTCCCCTTCGAGATGATAGGGGCTCAGCGGGACGGAGCCATGGCGCGAAGCCGCGCGATCCGCTCCTCGACCGAGCGGATGTGTCGAGAAGAGGCTCTGTAGCATGCCGCCGCTGAGTGGATTCACGATGAAGAGATGCGCGGTGGCGGGGAGGCCGCCATGGGCACGGCCTTCGACGCCAGCTCCAGCTTCTCGAGCGCCTCCGCCAGGCCCCACGGCTTGCCGGCGATCCGTGCCCCGGTGGCGTCCGCGTGGAACTCGCGCGCCCGCGAGATCGCCAGCTGCACCAGCATGGCGGCAATGGGGGCGACGATGGCGAGCATGAGCGTGCCGATGACGCCCCCGCCGTGCCCCTCCTCGTCATTGTCCCGCCGCCCGCCGCCGAAGATCGCGGCGCACTGCGCCATCTGGGCGAGGTAGGTGATGGCGCCGGCCAGGGTGGCGGCGATGGTCATGATCAGGGTGTCGCCGATTCTTCACGTGCGCCAGCTCGTGGGCGAGCACGCCTTCCAGCTCGGTCGCGATCGAGGATCCGCAGGATGCCTTCCGTCACCGCGATCGCCGCATGCTCCGGATTGCGCCCGGTGGCGAAGGCATTGGGGGTCTCGTTGGGGATGATGTACACCTTCGGCATCGGGAATCCCGGCCCGGGTGGTCAAGTTCCGCACGAGGCCGTGGAGTTGCGGCGCCTGTGCCTCATCCACGGGCTGCGCCCGGTACATGGCCAGCACCATCTTGTCCGAGAACCAATAGCTGACGAAGTTCATGACCAGGGCCAATCCGAAGGCCATGATCATGCCCCTGCTGGCCCCGAGAGCCTGGCCGATGAGGACGACCAGGCAGGTCAGGACCGCGAGCAGCAGTCCGGTTTTAAAGACATTTCCCATGGCTCATGCCCTCCCGATCGCATGCTAGCAGCCACCCCCGACCGTCAAGCGACCGACGCCCCGGGGCTTTTGGGTTGACAACCCCATACCCCGAGCATATACTGGCGCGGTTGTTGAAAAATCCCTTGTTTGTCAAATCTTTAACCGAGGTTTTCGCCCATGATCATCCGGGTCTCCGCGATTCCCGACGAGGGTATCCGGATCGACGGACCCGAGGCCTTCCCGCGTCCATTCGCCGACCCCACCTGGGTGCTGGCCGGGGCGGAGCTGGCGGTGGAGAAGGACGCCGACGCGGTCTTCGTCCGGGGTACGCTCGAGGCCCGCGTCCCCATGGTCTGCGGGCGCTGCCTCGAGCCGTTCGAGATCCGCCGTTTCCCCGGAGGTCGACACGCGGTTCGCTTCCGCGCCCCGAGGGGCGGGCGGAAGAGCGCGGAGCTGGCCGCGGACGATCTGGAGACCGACGTGTACGCCCATGACGCAGCTGGATCTGGGCGCGCTGGTGGAGACCGAGACCACCCTGGCGCTGCCCATGAAGCCGCTCTGCCGCGAAGACTGCCGGGGGCTGTGCTCGGTGTGCGGCGGAAACCGAAACGTGACGGCCTGTGCCTGCCCGGAGCCCGCGTCCGACTTCACGCTGGGCGCCGCTGAAGGGCCTCGCCGACCGACTCCCACGATAGGAGCCCACGCCCATGCCGCTGCCCAAGCGACGCCACTCCGAGAACCCGCGGCACGCAAGCGCCGCACGCACTACAAGATGGCGGTGCCCACGCGGTCCGTCTGCCCCCAGTGCCGCGAGGTCAAGCTCCCGCACCAGATCTGCCCGCACTGCGGTTTCTACAAGGGACGCGAGGTTCTCACCGTCGAGGGAGAGTAGCGTCCGCGCCGCGCTGTCGCCCATGAAGATCGCGCTCGATGCGATGGGAGGCGACTTCGGGCCCGCGGTGGTCGTGGAGGGCGCCGTGGTGGCGGCGCGCGAGTTCGGGCGTGGCGTCCGTGCTGGTGGGCGACAAGGCCGCCATCGAGCGCGAGATCGTCCGGCTGCGAGCGCAGGAGCTGCCGCTCTCGATCCGGCACGCCACCGCAGGTGGTCGGGATGGCGGAGTCGCCGGTCGCAGGCGCTTCGCCGCAAGCGGGACTCGTCGCTCCGCGTGGCCGCCGATCTGGTGAAGGACGGCGAGTGCCGGGCGCTCGTCTCCGCCGGGAATACCGGCGCCGCGCTGGCCATCGGCATGTTCGTGCTCGGCGTCCTGCCCGGGGTCGAGCGTCCGGCCATCGCCACCGCCCTGCCGAGCCTGTCCGGGTTCACCGTGCTCATCGACGCCGGCGCCAACGTCGATCCCAAGCCGCGCCACCTCTTCCAGTTCGCGGTGATGGGACACGTGTACTCGCGCGACATCGTGGGCAAGGACAATCCGCGCGTGGGCCTCCTCTCCGTGGGCGAGGAGGAGGGCAAGGGGAACGAGCTGGTCAAGGACACCTTCGAGAGCCTCCGCGGCTCGTCGCTGAACTTCATCGGCAACATCGAGGGGCGCGACATCTACAACGGGCGCTGCGACGTGGTGGTGACCGACGGCTTCACCGGCAACGTGTGCCTCAAGGTGTCCGAGAGCCTCGCGGAGATGCTGACCTCCATGATCCGCGAGGAGCTGACGCGCGACATGCTGTCCAGGCGGGCGCGGTGCTCGCCCAGCGCGCCTTCGCGCGGATGAAGCGCCGGGTGGACTACACCGAGATGGGCGGGGCGCCGCTCCTCGGCATCAACGGCGCCTCCATCATCTGCCACGGCGCCTCGCCGGTGAAGGCGATCAAGAACGCGCTGCGCGTGGCCGCCGAGTGGGTCCGCAACGACGTCAACGAGCACATCAAGACCGCGCTCGAGGCCGAATCGGTCCTCGCCGAGGGGGCGCGAGGGAGGCCGCGAATGAAGCGTGCCAAGATCGTGGGCGTGGGCGCCTACGCTCCCAAGCGGATCCTCACCAACGCGGAGCTCGGAGAAGATGGTCGACACGTCGGACGAGTGGATCGTCCAGCGTACCGGCATCCGCGAGCGCCACATCGTCGACGAGGGCGAGGCGACCTCCGACCTCGCCCTCCGGGCCTCCCAGCAGGCGCTGGAGCGCGCGGGGGTGGAGCCGGGCGAGATCGACTTCATCGTGGTGGGCACCACCACCGGCGACATGGCCTTCCCCACCACCGCCAACATCCTCCAGCACCGCCTGGGCTGCCGCAACGCGGGCTCCATCGACCTCTACGCCGCCTGCGCGGGCTCGGTCTACAGCCTCTCGGTCGGGCTCGCAGTACATCCAGACCGAGAAGTACCGCACCGTGCTGTGCGTGGGCGCGGAGTGCCTGTCGCGCATCACCGACTACACCGATCGCGGCACGTGCATCCTCCTCGCCGACGCGGCGGGGGCGGCGGTGTTGCGGGCCGTCGGAGGACGACTCCGGCATCATCGACACCGATCTCTACTCCGACGGGCGCTACTGGGAGCTCCTCTACCAGCCCGGGCGGCGGCGCGCGCCACCCCGCCACCCACGAGACGGTGGACAAGCGGCATGCACTACGCCAAGATGAAGGGCAACGAGGTGTTCAAGGTGGCGGTGCGCATGTTCGGCGAGTGCGGCCGAGCGCATCCTCACCCGCAACGGCTTCACCGCCGCCGACCTCGACCTCTTCGTCCCCCACCAGGCCAATCTCCGGATCATCGAGGCGGCGGTGAAGCGCCTCAAGGTTCCCATGGAGAAGGTCGTCGATCAACGTGGACCGCTACGGCAACACCGGCGCCGCCTCCGTCTACGTGGCGATCGAGGAGGCCTGGTCGGCCAAGCGGCTCAGCGCCGGCGATCTCGTGCTCCTGGCGGCCTTCGGCGGCGGCTTCACCTGGGGCGCCGCGCTCCTTGCGCTGGTAGACGCCGCGTGAAGGTCGCGTTCCTCTTCCCGGGACAGGGCTCCCAGGCGGTGGGCATGGGCGGGCGACCTCGCCAGGCCTCTCCCGGCCGCCGCCGCGGTGTGGAGGGAGGCCGACGCCGCGCTGGGCTTCCCGCTCTCGCGGCTGGCCTTCGAGGGCCCGGAGGTCGGACCTCGCGCTCACCGCCAATACCCAGCCTGCCGTCCTCACCGCCAGCGTGGCCGCCGCCGCCGCGCTCGCCGAGCGCGACATCCGGCCGGAGCTCGCCGCGGGCCACAGCCTGGGCGAGTATTCCGCCCTGGTGGTGGCGGGCGCGCTCGACTTCGCGGAAGCGGTGCGGCTGGTGCGCCGTCGCGGCGAGTTCATGCAGGAAGCGGTGCCGGTGGGCGTGGGCGCGATGGCCGCGCTCCTCGGCGTCGGACCTCGCGGTGGCCGAGGAAGCGTGCGTGGCCGCCGCCCAGGGCGAGGTGGTGGGAGTGGCCAATATCAACTCGCCGGGCCAGATCGTCATCGCCGGGCATCGCGGCGCGGTGGAGCGGGCGGTGAAGGCAGCGGCCGAGCGCGGCGGGAAGAAGAGCATGCTGCTCCCGGTGAGCGCGCCCTTCCACTGTGCGCTCATGAAGCCGGCCGCGGACCGGCTCGCCGCCGAGCTCGAGCGGCGTGACGGTGTCCGCGCCGCGCTTCCCGGTGGTCCGGAACGTCGATGCCGGGGTCACCACCGCCGCCGAGGAGGTGAAGCCGTTCCTCGTGCGCCAGGTGGCCAGCCCGGTGCGGTGGACGGAGGGCCTCGCCCGGCTGGCCCGCGAGGGCGCGGACGTGTGGATCGAGGTCGGCCCGGGTCGGGTGCTCGCGGGGCTGCTCAAGCGCACCGCTGGACGGGGCCCGGGGTCACTCGGTGGAGGATGTTCGCGTCGCTGGAAAAGACGCGGGCGGCGATCGCGGGCGGGGCGGGCGCGTGACCGACGCGAAGCCGCTGGCCGGCCGGGTGGCGGTGGTCACCGGCGGGACGCGCGGAATCGGCCTGGCCATCGCCCGGTTGCTGGCAGACGACGGGGCTTCCGTGGTAGTCTCTGGCCGCGATCCGGACCGGCTCGAGCGCGCGGCGAAGGAGCTGGAAGCATTGGGGAGTAGCGCGCTTGCGGTTCCGGCGGATGCGGCCAAGCGCGAGGACGCGGACCGGCTGGTGGAGGCCGCCCGCGAGCGCTTCGGACGCATCGACGTGCTCGTGAACAACGCGGGCATCACCCGGGATCAGCTGCTCGTCCGGATGAAGGACGACGACTGGGACCAGGTGATGGAGACCAACCTGCGCGGCGTGTTCCTCGATGACGCGCGCGGTGGGGAAGGTGATGATGCGGCAGAAGAGCGGCCGCATCGATCAACATCTCGTCGACCGCGGGCGCGATGGGGAATCCGGGGCAGGTGAACTACTCGGCGGCCAAGGCGGGCGTGATCGGGCTTACCAAGGCGGCGGCGCGCGAGCTGGCGCACTGGAACATCCTGGTCAACGCGGTGGCGCCGGGGCTGGTCGAGACGGACATGACGGCGACGATCTCCGCGGAGGCCCGCGAGGCCTGATGCAGCAGGTGCCGCTGAAGCGGATGGGAACGGCGAGCGGAGGTGGCCGAGGTCGTGCGGTTCCTGGCCGGCGACGGCGCCGGATACATCACCGGCCAGGTCATTCACGTCAACGGCGGACTGTACATGTAACGTCGCGCTCGGCGCGCGCCACTCACGCGGGGATGGCGGCACCACACGTGCCATGAGGAGGTGTTGATGAGCAAGCCAGTAGACGAGCGGGTGAAGGAGATCATCTGCGACAACCTCGGCGTCCGGCCGGACGAGGTGGTGGCGGAGGCGAAGTTCATCGAGGACCTCGAACGCCGACTCCCTCGACACGGTGGAGCTGGTGATGGCCTTCGAGGAGGAGTTCGGCCTCGAGATCCCGGACGAGGATGCGGAGAAGATCACCACCGTCGGTGACGCCATCCGCTACATCAAGGAGAAGGTCTGAGCGGAGCGCCGCCGGAGGGCATGGGAACGGTGGACAGGCGGCGCGTCGTCATCACCGGCGTCGGCGCGGTCACGCCGGTGGGCAACACCGCCGAGGAGTTCTGGGCCGTCGCTGATCCAGGGCAAGTCCGGGATCGGGCCGATCACGCGCTTCGACGCCACCGGCTATCGCCACCCGGATCGCCGGGCGAGGTCGAAGGGCTTCGACCCGCTCAAGTACATCGACAAGAAGGACGACCGGAAGCTCGACCTCTACCTCAAGTACGCCATCGCCTGCGCGGCGATGGCGGTGGAGGACGCCGGGCCTCGACCCCGCGCAAGGTGGACGGCGACCGCTTCGGCGTCCTGGTGGGCTCCGGGCATCGGCGGCATCACCACGCTGCTGGACAGTCACAAGACGCTGCTGCGACAAGGGGCCGGACCGCGTGTCGCCCTTCTTCATCCCCATGCTCATCATCAACATGGCCTCGGGCCTCATCTCGATGCGCTTCGGCGCCAGGGGCCCGAACTCCTCGGTGGTCACCGCCTGCGCCACCGGCAACCACGCCATCGGCGACGCGATGCGGATCATCCAGCGCGGCGACGCCGACGTGATGATCGCGGGCGGCGCCGAGGCCATCATCATCCCGCTCACCATCGCGGGCTTCTGCCAGATGAAGGCGATGTCCACGCGCAACGACGAGCCCACGCGGGCCGTCGCGGCCCTTCGACGCCGAGCCGCGACGGCTTCGTGTGCGGGGAGGGCGGCGGCCTGGTGATCCTGGAGTCGCTGGAGCACGCGCGTGGCGCGCGGCGCGCGGATCTACGCCGAGCTGGTCGGCTACGGCATGACCGGCGACGCCCACCACATGACCGCGCCCGATCCCGAGGGCGACGGCGCCGCACGCGCGCGATGGCGACGGCGCTGCAGGACGCGGGGCTCGCAGCCGACGGCGGTCGGCTACATCAACGCCCACGGGACCTCGACGCCCGTACAACGACAAGTTCGAGACCATCGCCATCAAGCGCGTGTTCGGCGAGCACGCCCGGCGAGCTGGCGGTCTCCTCGACCAAGTCCATGACCGGGCATCTGCTCGGCGCCGCCGGCGGGATCGAGGCGATCGCCACCGCGCTGGCGCTGCACCACGGCATCCTGCCGCCCACCATCAACTACGAGAACGCCGGACCCCGATTGCGACCTCGACTACGTCCCCAACCAGGCGCGCAAGCAGGACGTCGAGGTGGCGCTGAGCAATGCCTTCGGCTTCGGCGGGACCAACGCCACCCTCGTCTTCCGCAAGTATCGCCCGTAGTTGACGGAGTCAAGGGCCGCCCTGGCCGCGCTCGAGGCGCGGCTGGGGCATGTCTTCGCGGATCGCCGAGCTCCTCCTGGAAGCGCTCACCCACCGCTCCTGGGTCAACGAGCATCCGGGCGCGCGCGACAACGAGGCGTTGGCCTTCGTGGGGGACGCCGTCCTCGGCCTCGTGGTGGCCGAGCATCTCGCCTCCGTCGAGCCCGCCGCCGCGGTGGGCGTGCTGACGCCCCGCCGCGCCGACCTGGTGTCGGGCGCGAGCCTCGCGCGCTGGGCGGAGCGCCTCGCGCTGGGCGAGTGCCTGCGCCTGGGGCGCGGCGAGGCGCGAGACGGGCGGGCACGCCAAGGAGTCGGTCCTCGCCACCGCGCTGGAGGCGGTGCTGGCGGCCGTGTATCGCGAGGCGGGCCTGCCCGGCGCCGCCCGGGTGATCGCGGCGCTGGCCGTATGGTAGCGTGAAAGCAATGCCCCTCTGGCCCTTCTGCTCGCGCCGCGCGCCCCGCGGCATCACGGCCGCCGACCGAGGAGGCCCTGGTGCTCCAGGACCTCCTCCCGCCGCAACGTGGACGACGTCCTCGCCGTCACCGAGCAGGGCGCCCGCGGGCATGCCTTCATCTTCGGCGGCGAAGCTCCGGATGGAGCCCGCCCGCGCGCAGGAGATCCTGGAGCCGCGGCTCCGGGGCCTGGGGTTCTCGCCGTTCCTCAGCCGCGAGGGCGGGCGCCTGGCTCCAGGCCCTGCCACTCGGCGACACCGAGGCGCCCGCGCGCCATGGCCTCACCTTGACGCTCTTTCTCCTGACCGTGGTCTCGACGCTCGCCGCGGGCTCCATGGTGGCGGGCTCATTCCCGTGGCTCACCTTCGATCCCGCCGCCGAGCCGGGTCGGCTGCTGGACGGGCTGCCGTTCGCCTTCACCCTCCTCGCCATCCTGGGCACGCACGAGTTCGGTCACTACTTCACCGCGCGGGCCTACGGCGCGATTGGTGAGCCTTCCCTACTTCATCCCGCGCCGCCGCCGCTTCTTCATCTTCGGCACGCTGGGCGCGGTGATCCAGATGCGCTCGCCCGCGCGTGACCGAAACTCCCTCCTCGACATCGCCGCCGCCGGCCCCATCGCGGGCCTCCTGGTGGCGCTGCCCGCCCTGTGGCTGGGGCTTTCGTGGTCCCGGGTGGGCGCTGATCCCCCGGGAGGCGTCATGTCCTTCGGGGACTCGCTCCTCATGCGGTTCATGACCTATCTCGCCTTCGGGCGGATCCCGGACGGCATGGATGTCTTCGTGCGCGGTGGCGCTCGCCGGCTGGGTGGGGCTGTTCGTGACCGCGCTCAACCTCTTCCCGGTGGGACAGCTCGACGGGGGCCGCATCGCCTACGCGCTCTTCGGCCCGCAACACCGGCGGGTCTCGGTCGGCACCTTCGTCGCGCTGGTCGCCCTCGGTCTGGTGTCCGGGATCGCCGAACTGGTTCGTCTTCGCGGGGGTCGTGGCTCTTCCTGGTGGGATTCCACCACGCGCCGCCGCTCGACGACATCACCCCCTCTCCCCGGGACGCTACGCGCTCGGCGTGGTCTGCCTCGTGCTGCTTGTGCTGCTGGTTCCGCCCGTCCCCTTCTCCCTGGTCTAGCGGCCGCCCGGTCGGCTCAGAGCCTGCGCGGGGCCCGCCGGGCGGCGTCGATGAACTCCTGGATGGTGGGGTAGTGCGCCCGCTCCTTCGGGAAGGCGAACCAGAAGGTGCGGCGCAAGGTGACCCCGCGGACGGGCAGCGCCACGATGCGGCCCGCCTCCACGTCGCGGCGAGCCATCTCGGCCGACACCACCGCCGCGTGATGCCCGGCGGCCACGATCTGGAGGGTGGCCTCGTTGCTGGCCAGCTCCATGGCCGCCTCGAGCGACACTCCGGCGCGACGGAACTCGGCCTCGATGAGGGCGCGCGGTGGCAGGCCCCGCTCGCGCGTGATGAGCGGCTCGCCCGCCAGGTCGCGCGCGTGCACAGAGCGGCGGCGCGCCAGGCGATGGCCGGGCGCCACCGCGAGGACGAGCCGGTCCTCGAAGAAGGGGACGGTGACGAGCCGCGCGTCGCGGATCTCGCCGGTCATGACGCCCAGGTCGGCCTGGAGCGCCCGGAGCCGCGCGAGGGCTTCCTGCGAGTTCAGCACGAGTAGCTGCACCGCCACGCCGGGGTGGCGGCGCTTGAACTCGCGGATCACGGGCGGGAGGAAGTACGAGGCGGCGGTGGCCGTGGCGACCACGGGCAAGCGGCCGGACTCGAGCCCGCGCGCCCCCGGATCACCTGCTCGGCCTGACGGGCGGCGGTCACGATCTGGGTGGCGTAGCGGTAGAGGGTCTCGCCATCGCGGGTGAGCAGCACGGCGCGCCCACGGCGCGGGCGGCCCGGCTCCGATCCACCAGCGGGAGCCCGAAGTGGCCCTCCAGCTCGCGCACCTGCACGGTGACGGCGGGCTGACTGATGGCGAGCTCGCGCGCGGCCGCGGTGAAGCTCGCCAGTCGCGCCACCGCCTCGAACGTACGGAGCTGGTTGAGATTGAGCGCGTGCTCGGCAGTGGCCATGGGTTCGCTCGGTGACGATAATGTAGGACTATCGTAGCCATCAAGTAAATTCATTGGATTTATATTCGACGGAAGCTCATCTTGGGGACGGCCCCGGGGTGTAGCCCCGGCGATCAGCCCCGGGGCGTAGCCCGGAAACCCCAAGGAGCACGCCATGAGCGACGTCACCGCGAGCGCGCACCCGCGACATCTCACCGTGAACGGCCGGACCTATGACTGGCCGCGGCGGCCCTGGTCGTGGTCTGCGTGGACGGCTGCGAGCCGGACTATCTGACCCGGGCCGTCGCCGACGGCGCCATGCCCTGGCTCGGGTCCACGCTCGCCCGCGGCACCAACCGCCTCGCCGATTGTGTGATCCCCAGCTTCACCAACCCCAACAACCTCTCCATCGTCACCGGCGTCCCGCCGGCCGTGCACGGGATCTGCGGCAACTACTTCTGGGATGCGGACGCGGGGGTGGAGGTCATGATGAACGACCCCAAGTACCTCCGCGCCGGAGCATCCTGGCCGCGTTCTCCCAGGCCGGCGCCCGGGTGGCGGTGGTCACGGCCAAGGACAAGCTGCGCCGCCTTCTCGGCGAGGGGCTGCACCTGGGCGCGGACGGCACCGCCGTGTGCTTCTCCTCCGAGCGCGCCGCCGACACCACACGGGTGGTGCACGGGCTCGACCATGCCGCCGCCTGGCTGGGCCGCCCGGTGCCATCGGTGTACAGCGCCGAGCTCTCGGAGTTCGTGTTCGCGGCGGGAGTGAAGCTGATGGAGACGGCGCGGCCGGATCTCGTCTACCTCTCCACCACCGACTACGTCCAGCACAAGCACGCGCCCGGCACCGCGGAGGCGAACGCCTTCTACCGCATGATGGACGGCTACCTCGCGCGGCTGGACGCGCTGGGCGCCACCGTGGCGCTCACCGCGGATCACGGCATGAACGGCAAGACCGACGCCGCCGGCCGCCCGCAGGTGATCTACCTCCAGGACCTGCTGGACGGCTGGATCGGCGCCGGGCGCGCCCGGGTGATCCTGCCCATCACGGATCCCTACGTCGTCCACCACGGGGCGCTCGGCTCCTTCGCCACCGTGCATCTCCCTCCCGGCGCGGACGTGGCCGGCACCGTGTCGCGCCTCACCGCGCTGCCGGGCATGGAGCTGGTGCTGGACCGGGACAGCGCCTGCCGGCGCTTCGAGCTGCCCAAGGACCGCATGGGCGACGTGGTGGCAGTGTCGCGGCGCGACTGGGTGATCGGGACCAGCGAGGCCATGCACGATCTCTCGGGTCTGGACGTGCCGCTCCGCTCGCACGGCGGGCTGAGCGAGCAGCGGGTGCCGCTCCTGGTGAGCCGGCCCACGCCCACCCTCGCCGCCGACGCCCCGCTTCGCAACTTCGATATCTACGACGTGGCGCTCAACCACGTGGAGTGAGGGAGACGCCCCATGGCCGACATCCGCCGCGAGAGCATGCGCATCGCCGGAGAGCACGTCGCGTCCGAGCGGGTCATCGAGGTCGGCAATCCCTGGAACGGCGCGGTGGTGGGCACCGTGCCCAGGGCGACCGTGGCCGACGTTCGCCGGGCCTTCGCCGCCGCCCGGGCCTTCCGCTCGCCTCTGTCCCGGCACGAGCGCTCCTGATCCTCGCCCGCACCGCGGAACGCCTCGCCGCACGGCGCGAGGAGATCTCGGACCTCATCACCGCCGAGTCGGGCCTCTGCAAGAAGGACACGCTCTACGAGGTGGGGCGGGCCTGCGACGTCTTCACCTTCGCCGCCCACGCCGCGCTGGGTGACGACAGCCAGACCTTTCCGTGCGACGTGAGCGCCCAGGGCCGTCGCCGGCGCATCTACACGCAGCGCGAGCCCCTGCGCGCCATCTCCGCCATCACCCCCTTCAACCACCCGCTCAACCAGGTGGCCCACAAGGTCGCGCCCGCCATCGCCACCAACAACAAGATGGTGCTCAAGCCCTCGGAGAAGACGCCGCTCACCGCGCTCCTCCTCGCCGACGTGCTCTACGACGTGGGGCTGCCCCCGCCATGCTCTCGGTGGTGACCGGCGATCCGGCTGAGATCGCGGACGAGCTCATCACCAACGCCGACTCCGAGCTCATCACCTTCACCGGCGGCGTGGAGGTGGGCAAGTACATCGCCGGCAAGATGGGCTATCGCCGCGCCGTGCTGGAGCTGGGCGGCAACGACCCGCTCATCGTCATGGAGGACGCCGACCTCCAGGAAGCCTCCACCCTCGCGGTGTCCGGGGCCTACAAGAACTCCGGCCAGCGCTGCACCGCGGTGAAGCGCATCCTCGTGCAGGAGTCGGTCGCCGCCCGCTTCGTGGACCTCCTGGTGGAGAAGACCGGCCTGGTGAAGTACGGCGACCCCATGGATCCCACCGTCGACATGGGCACCGTGATCGACGAGGCGGCGGCGCGCCGCTTCCAGTCCCTGGTGGAGGACGCCATGGAGCGCGGCGCCCGGCTCCTCCAGGGCAATGTGCGGCGCGGCGCGCTCTACAGCCCCACCGTGCTGGACCGCGTGCCCGCCGACTGCGAGCTGGTGGCGCGCGAGACCTTCGGCCCGGTGGCCCCCGTGATACGCTTCGGGGACATCGAGGAGGCGATCCGCATCGCCAACGGGACCCCGTACGGCCTCTCCTCCGCGGTGTGCACCAACCGCTGGGACTGGATCACCCGGTTCGTGGGCGGGCTCGAGGTGGGCACGGTGAACGTCCGGGAAGTGCCGGGCTACCGGCTGGAAAGCTCGCCCTTCGGCGGGATCAGGACTCGGGCCTGGGCTACAAGGAGGGCGTGCTCGAGGCGATGAAGAGCTTCACCAACGTCAAGACGTACTCGCTGCCCTGGCCGTGATCGAATCCGCGCGCGCCGTCATCATCGGCGGCGGCATCATCGGCACCTCCGTCGCCTACCATCTCGCCCGTCTCGGTTGGCGTGACGTCGTGCTGCTGGAGCAGGGGAGCCTCTCCGGCGGCACCACCTGGCATGCCGCGGGGCTGGTGGGCCAGCTACGGTCCTCCGCGAATTTCACCCGCCTTATCCGCTACAGCGCCGATCTCTACGAGCGGCTCGAGGCGGAGACCGGCAAGGCCACCGGCTTCAAGCGCTGCGGCAGCCTCTCCGTCGCGCGCACCGCCGAGCGCATGATCCAGCTCAAGCGCAATGCCTCCCTGGCGCGCTCCTACGGCATCGAGGCCCACGTGATCGGGCTGGACGAGGCCAAGCGCCGCTATCCTTGCTGCGCACCGACGACCTCATGGGCGCGGTGTGGATTCCCTCCGACGGCAAGGCCAACCCGCCGACATCACCCAGGCGCTGGCCGCCGGCGCCCGCGCCGCCGGCGCCCGCATCCTCGAGAAGGTCGAGGTGAAGGGACGTGACGGTCGAGGCCGGCCGGGTGACGGGCGTGGAGACCACGGAGGGCCCCATCGCCACCGAGATCGCGGTGAACTGCGCGGGGATCTGGGCGCGGGAGCTGGGCCGGCGGAGCGGCGTCACCGTCCCGCTGCATGCCTGCGAGCACATGTACATGGTGACCGAGCCGCATCGCGGGCGTGACGCCGGATCTGCCCGTTCTCCGCGATCCCGACGGCCACATCTACTTCAAGGAAGAGGTGGGCGGCATTCTCATGGGCGGCTTCGACCCCTGGGCCAAGCCCTGGGGCGTGGGCGGCATCCCCGCCGACTTCTCCTTCGGCACGCTGCCCGAGGACTGGGACAAGTTCGAGATCCTGATGCGCAACGCCATCCAGCGCGTGCCCGCGCTGGAGACCGCGCCGGTGCGCCTCCTCATGAACGGCCCCGAGAGCTTCACCCCGACAACTACTTCATCCTCGGCGAGGCGCCGGAGGTGCGGCGCTACTACGTCGGCGCCGGTTTCTGCTCGGGGGCATCGCCGCCGCGGGCGGGGCGGGGCAGGCGCTGGCCCAGTGGATCGCGGACGACCGACAGCCCATGGACCTCTGGCCCGCCGACATCCGGCGCTTCGCGCCGTTCCACGGGGATCCCGCCTTCCTCCGCGAGCGCGCCAGCGAGGGGTGGGCGTCCACTACTTCGTGGCGTTTCCCAACCGCGAGCTCACCACCGGGCGCGGGCTCCGGCGCTCGCCGCTCCATGACCGGCTCGCCGCCAAGCGCGCCTGCTTCGGCGCCAAGATGGGCTGGGAGCGCGCCAACTGGTTCGCGCCCGCCGGCGTGGCGCCCGAGACGGAGTACTCCTTCGGCCGCCAGAACTGGTTCCCCTACGCGGCCGCCGAGCATCGCGCCGCGCGCGAAGCGGTGGCGCTCTTCGACCAGACCTCGTTCGGCAAGCTCCTTCTCCAGGGACGCGACGCCGAGTCCGCGCTGCAGCGGCTCTGCGCCAACGACGTGGCGGTGGCGCCCGGGCGCGTGGTCTATACCGGCTTGCTGAACGAGCAGGGCGGCTACGAGACCGACCTCACGGTGACGCGGCTGGGCGGCGACGCCTATTTCCTCGTCACCGGCTCCGCGCAGACCACCCGCGACGCCCACTGGATCCGCCGCCAGCTCCCGCCGGCGCCCACGCCGCGCTCACCGACGTGACCGGTGCCTGGGCGGTGCTGGGGCTCATGGGGCCGCGCGCGCGCGCGCTCCTCGAGCGCGTGTCGGGGGCGCGCTGGACAATGCTGCCTTCCCCTTCGCCACCATGCGGGACATCGCCATCGCGGGCGCCCCCGTGCGCGCGGTGCGCATCACCTATGTCGGCGAGCTGGGCTGGGAGCTCTACGTGCCGGTGGAGTTCGCCGCGCACGTGTACGACGCGGTGGAGGCGGCGGGCGTGGAATTCGGCTTGGTGGACGCCGGCTACTACGCGCTGGACTCGCTCCGGATGGAGAAGGCGTATCGGGCGTGGGGGCGCGAGCTCACCACCGAGGACACGCCGCTGGAGGCCGGGCTCGGCTTCGCGGTGGCCTGGGACAAGCCGGGCGGCTTCCTCGGGCGTGAGGCGCTCCTGCGCCAGCGGGACCGGCCGCTGGCCAAGCGCCTCGTCACCTTCGTGCTCGACGATCCCGAGGCGCTGCCGCTGGGTGACGAGGCCATCTTTCACGAGGGCCATCTGGCCGGCTCGGTGACCTCCGCCGCCTACGGCCATACGCTGGGCCGAGCGGTGGCCATGGGCTATCTGCGGCTGCCGGAGGGCGCGAGCGGCGGGATCGACGCGCGCTTCGTGGAGGACGCCAAGTTCGAGCTGGAGATCGCGGGAGACCGCTTCACCGCGCGCGGAAGCATGCGCGCCCTACGACCCGCAGGCGCTGCGGGTGAAGTGCTAGAGGAGCCGCGATGGAGCCCTATCTCCTGACCCCGGGACCGCTCACCACCTCGCTCACCACCAAGCAGGCCATGCTGCGCGACTGGGGCTCGCGGGACGTGGAGTTCATCCGCCTCAACGCGCGGGTGCGCGAGCGGCTGGTGGAGCTGGCGGGCGGGCAGGGCACCCATGTCTGCGTCCCGCTGCAGGGCAGCGGGACCTTCCTCGTGGAGGCCATGCTGGCGACCATGGTGCCCCCGCCGGGAAAGCTCCTCCTCCTCGTCAACGGCGCCTACGGCAAGCGCATGATCCGCATGTGCGAGTACCACCGCCGCGCCCACACCGCGCTCGAGGTACCCGAGGACCGGGCGGTGGATCCCGCTGCGGCGGACGCCGCGCTGGCGGCCGATCCGGCCATCACGCATGTGGCGGTGGTGCACTGCGAGACTACCTCGGGCGTGCTGAACCCGGTGGCCCAGGTCGCGGAGGTCGTCGCGCGCCGCGGGCGCCGGCTCCTCATCGACTCCATGAGCGCCTTCGGGGCGCTGCCGCTGGACGCCGCGCGCGTGCCCTTCGACGCCATGGTGTCCTCCGCCAACAAGTGCCTGGAGGGCGTGCCCGGCATGGGCTTCGCGATCATCCGCCGCGCGGCGCTGGAAGCGGCCCGGGGCCATTGCGGCTCACTCTCGCTGGACCTGCACGATCAGTGGGTGGCGATGGAGAAGACCGGGCAGTGGCGCTTCACGCCGCCTACCCATGTCATCGCCGCGCTGGACCAGGCGCTGGCCGAGCATGCGGCGGAAGGGGGCGTGGAAGGGCGCGGCGCGCGCTATGCGCGCAATTGCGGCATCCTGATGTCCGGCCTCCGCGCGCTCGGCTTCGAGACCCTGCTGCCGGACGCGCTGCAGGCGCCCATCATCGTGACCGTCCGCATGCCCGCCGATCCCGCGTTCCGGTTCGAGACCTTCTACGATCGGCTCGCCGAGCGCGGCTACGTGATCTACCCGGGCAAGCTCACGGTGGCCGACAGCTTCCGCATCGGCTGCATCGGCCGACTGGGGGAGGCGGAGATGCACGGCGTGCTCGACGCCATCCGGGACATCCTCAAGGACATGGGCGTGAGCCGCTGCGGTCCAGCCTGACGGCCCTTGCCCAAGTGCGCCAACCCCCGTAAGATTCCCCCGCCTTGAAAAAGTCCGCGTCCAGAACCGGCGCCGATCCGAGCGAGTTGGAGTCGCTGATCCGCAAGGGGAGATCGACACCGTTCTCACCGTCTTCCCCGATCACCTCGGCCGCCTCCTGGGCAAGCGAGTGGTGGGCCGGTACTTCCTCGATCACGTCCTCGCCGACGGCGTGCATGCCTGCATCTACCTCTTCACGGTGGACATGGAGATGGAGCCCCTGCCGGGATTCACGCTCACCTCGTGGGAGCGCGGCTACGGCGACATGAAGCTCGTGCCGGACCTCGGCACCTGGCGGCGTCTGCCGTGGCTGTCCCGGACCGCGCTGGTGTTCTGCGACGTGTCTCACCGAGGAGGGGCGAGCCCATCGAGGAGGCGCCGCGCTGGATCCTCCGGCGGCAGGTGGAGCGCGCGGCCAAGGCCGGCTACGTGGTGAAGACTGCCTCCGAGCTCGAGCTCTATCTCTTCCGAGAGTCCTTCGACGAGGCGCGCGCGAAGCGGTTCCTGGGGCTCACGCCGGTGTCGGGCTATCTGGAGGACTATCACATCCTCCAGACCTCCAAGGAGGAAGGCCTGGTCCAGGCCATCCGGAACCACATGGAGGCGGCGAGGGTGCCGGTGGAATTCTCCAAGGGCGAGTGGGGGAAGGGACAGGAGGAGATCAACCTCCGCTACGCGGAAGCGCTGGAGATGGCGGACCGCCACGCGCTCTACAAGCACGGCGTGAAGGAGATCGCCTGGCAGCAGGGCGCCTCGGTCACCTTCATGGCGAAGTACGACATGGGGGCGGCGGGCTCGTCCTGCCACGTCCACTCCTCGCTCTGGGACCGGCGGACGGGCAAGGGCTCTTCGCGGCGGGCGGCGCGCGCCGGGGCACGCCGCTCTTCCAGCAGTGGCTGGCCGGGCAGATGGCGATGGCGCGGGATTTCGCGCTCCTCTACGCGCCCACCGTCAACTCGTACAAGCGGTATCAGTCGGGCTCCTTCGCGCCCACCCGCATCGCCGCGGGCTGGGACAACCGCACCTGCGGCTTCCGCATCTGCGGCGAGGGCGCCGGCTTCCGCGTGGAGAACCGCATCCCGGGCGCCGACGCCAATCCCTACCTGGCCTTTGCCGCCACCATCGCGGCGGGACTGCACGGGATCGAGCGGAAGCTGCCCGCGCCGCGAGCCTACGAGGGCAATGCCTACGAGGACGCGAAGCTGGCCCAGGTGCCCAAGACGTTCCGCGAGGCGCTGGACACGCTCGAGCGCTCGAAGGTGGCGCGCGAGGCCTTCGGCGCCCGCGTGGTGGAACACTATCTCCGGCTGGGACGGCTCGAGCAGCAGGCCTTCGACCAGGTCGTGACCGACTGGGAGCTGAGCCGCCACTTCGAACGGATCTGAGGAACGGAGGCACCACCATGGCGGTTGCTTCCTGCTCAGCATCCTTCTGAAGGATCCGAAGGTGTGGCGACAGGTCGTACAGGCGCTGCCCCTCATCAAGGACAGTGCCGAGCTCCTCTATCAAGGGGCCAAGCTGGTCGTCAACGACTTCCGTGAACGCCGTGGGCGCAACGCCACCGAGCGCTCGACCACGGAACCGAAGTCCGAGGTTGACGTGCTTCGGTCGGAGCTGGCGGCGGAATTGGAGCGGATAGAGGCGCGAGTGCTGGAACAGGCCGAGCTCGCGACGAAGGTGGCCGATCAGCTGACTTTGCTCGCCGCGTTGATTCGGGTGAACCAGTTTCGCAGTCTCCTGGGCTTGTGGTTGGCGGCGGCGGCTCTGGTCGTATCGGTGATTGCGGTGGTGATCGCCGTATCGAAGTGACGGGATCTTGGATAGGGTAGGAGGATCGATGGCGGGACGACTCAAGGGCAAGGTGACGCTGATCACCGGCGCCGGAATGGGCATGGGCCGCGAGGCCTCGGTGCTGTTCGCCGAGGAGGGCGCGCGCGTGGTGGTGGCGGACATCAACGCCAAGGCGGCGGCCGAGACGGTGGACCTGGTGAAGACGGCGGGCGGGCAGGCGGTGGCCGTCACCGGGGACGTGGCGGTGGAGGCCGACGTGCAGCGCATGATCGAGGAGGGCGTGGGCGCCTTCCGGGGCGCTGCACGTGCTCTACAACAATGCCGGCGTGCTCTGGAAAGACAAGGACCGCGGCGTGCTGGAGACCGACGGTGCCCAGTGGGACCGCGTGATGGGGATCAACCTCAAGTCGGTGTTCTGGGTGACCAAGCACGGCATCCCGCACCTGCGCGCGGCGGGCGGCGGCTCCATCATCCTGGTGGGCTCGGTGTCCGCGCCTGGCCGGCTTCACGCGCGCGCAGGACGCCTATACCGCGGCCAAGGGCGCGCTGATCTCGCTCAGCAAGTCGCTCGCCATCCAGTTCGCCCGGGACGGCATTCGCTCCAACGTGATCCATCCGGGGATCGTCGAGACCCCGCTGCAGGCCCCGTATCTCAATGACGAGCTGCGGGCCGAGTTCAAGACGGGCATCCCGCTGGGCCGCATCGGCCAGCCGCGGGACATCGCCTTTGCCGCCCTCTTCCTCGCCTCCGACGAGTCGAGCTTCATGACCGGCGCGGAGATGATCGTGGACGGCGGCTTCATGGCCCAGTAAGATCCAAACGCACGAACACATGGAGGAGGCACGCATGCGGATGCGCAGCTCATGGCTCACCGGAATCTTGGCGATGGCGGTTGCCCTTACCGTCCTCGCCGGGCCGGCCCTGGCCCAGAAGCAGACGGTGGTGATCTACACCGCCATCGAGAACGAGCAGATCACGGAGTACAAGAAGGCCTACGAGAAGTCCCTGCCCAACCTGGACGTGAAGATGCTGCGGCTGTCCACCGGCGACATCGCGGCGCGGTTCATGGCGGAGAAGGACAATATGCAGGCCGATCTCATCTGGGGAGTGGGCGCCACCAACCTGCTGGTCTTCAAGAACTCGGGCCTCCTGGAGCCCTATGCCCCCAAGGGGCTGGAGAAGATCCAGCCGCTCTTCCGCGACAAGGCCAATCCGCCCTCCTGGGTGGGCATCGATATCTACATGTCCGCCTTCTGCTTCAACACCGAGGTGGCCAAGAAGAACAACCTGCCCAAGCCGGAGTCCTGGGCCGATCTCACCAAGCCCGTGTACAAGGGCCAGGTGGTGATGCCGAACCCGGCCACGCTCGGGCACGGGGTATCTGTCGGTCGCCTCCATCCTCCAGCGCATGGGCGAGGCCGAAGGGTGGAAGTATCTCGATGCGCTCAACGTCAACATCGCGGAGTACACCAAGTCCGGCTCCAAGCCCTGCAAGGACGCAGCGGCGGGCGAGCGCGGCATCGGCGTATCCTTCGAGTACGTGGCGCTCGAGATGAAGAAGAAGGGGAGCCCGGTGGAGATGGTGCTGCCCAAGGAAGGCTCCGGCTACGAGATGGAGGCCAATGCGCTGACCAAGAAGGGGCGAAGAATCCCGCCGCCAAGCAGTTCCTGGACTGGGCGGCCAGCGACGAGGCCATGAAGCTGTATTCGCAGTACTTCGCCGCCGTCGGGGTGGCCGGCTTCCCGGTCCCCGAGGGTTTACCGAAAGACATCAGCAAGGTGGTCTATCCCAACGACTTCGACTGGTCGGCGAAGAACCGCGATCGCATCCTCGCCGAGTGGACCAAGCGGTACGCGAAGTAGCCTGATGCCGAGCGCGGCGGCCGCGCCTCTCCCCGTGCCGGGCGGGGCGGCGCGGCCGCCTCCCTCGATCTCGACGCCGGCCTCCGCCGCCTCGGCTACGCGAGCTTCCGGCCGGGCCAGCGCGAGGCCATCGACACCCTCCTCGACCGTGGGCGGCTCCTGCTCGTCGCGCCCACCGGCGGCGGCAAGAGCCTGATCTACCAGCTTCCCGGCAGCCTGCTGTCCGGCACCAGCCTCGTCATCTCCCCGCTCGTCGCCCTCATGCACGACCAGGTCGCCGCGCTCACCGCGCGCGGGGTGGCCGCCACCTATCTGGCGGGGACGCTCGCTCCGGAGGAGCTGCGGGCGCGGATGGCGCGGCTGGCCGCGGGCGCCTTCAGGCTCGCCTATGTGGCGCCCGGAGCGCCTGGCCTTTCCCGGCTTCCGGGCCCTCGTGCGCGAGCTGGACTGCCCGCTGGTGGCGGTGGACGAGGCCCATTGCATCAGCGAGTGGGGACATGATTTCCGCCCGGAGTATCTGGAGATCGGGGCCCTTCTCGCCGAGCTGCCGCAGGCGCGCGTGCTGGCCTGCACGGCCACCGCCACTCCGGTGGTGCGCGACGAGATCCTCTCGCGTCTCAACCTGCCCGCGGATACCCGCAGCTCGTGCGCGGCTTCGCGCGGCCTAATCTCGGCCTGCGCGCGGTGGAGACCAGCCACGGCCCGCGAGCGGGACCGGTTGATCGATGGCGCGCTCGCGGAGATGCTGGGGCGTCCGGGAGCGCGGCGGAGGCACCGCCATCGTCTACGCCTCCACGCGCAAGTCGGCCGAGGAGGAAGGCGCGCCGGCTTGCCGGGCTGGGCTGGCGTGTGGCCGTCTATCACGCGGGGCTGGCGCCCGCCGCGCGGGGACCGCGCCCAGGGCCGCTTCGCCGCCGGCGACGCGGAGATCGTGACCGCGACCAATGCCTTCGGGATGGGCATCGATCGGCCCGACGTGCGCGCGGTGATCCACCTCGCGCCCCCGAGCTCGCTGGAGGCCTACTACCAGGAGGTGGGCCGCGCCGGTCGGGACGGCGAGCCGGCGGTGGGGCTCGCTCTTCATCTCCTCGCGCGACCTGCCGCTCCGCCGCGCGCTCCTCGAGCGCGGCAGCGAGGGCGCGCCGCCGCCGGCGCCCGAGGTGGTCGAGCACAAGTGGGGCCTTTTCCTCGAGCTGGTGCGGTGGGCGGAAGGCGGCTCCTGCCGTCACGACGCCATCCTCCGCTACTTCGGGGACGAGGCGGAGACGCTGCACGGCTGTGGCCGCTGCGACGTCTGCCGCGCGCTCGCGGATCCCGCCGCCACCCCGCGGGACTCGACGCGGAGGCGGCCACCCTGTCATCCGCAAGGCGCTGTCCGGGGTGGCCCGCGTCCACGAGCGCTTCGGCCTCGGCACCGCGGTGAAGCTGGTTCACGGCGAGGCGGATCCCCGGCTGGAGCGCGCCGGGCTCACCCGCGTCCCCACCTTCGGCAATCTGCGCGAGTACGGAGAGGAGTGGATTCTCGGCGTGCTGCGCCGCTGCGTGGCCGCGGGCTGGGTGAGCTTCACCGGCGGGGACCGTCCGGTGGTGGTGCTGACCGAGGCCGGACGGGCGGTGATGAAGGGTGAGCGTCCGGCGCGCGTCCTGCTGCCCCGCTCGGCGGCGCGGCCCGGCCGGCGCGCGGCCGCCGCCCGCGCGCGCCACCCCGCGCCGGTGGAGGACGCGGCGGGCCCGGCGTCGGAGGCGCTCTTCGAGGCTCTGCGCCGGCATCGCCTGGCGCTGGCGCGCGCGGAGGGCGTGGCCCCCTTCATCATCGCCAGCGATCGGACGCTCCGCGACATCGCCGCCCTCCGGCCGGACACCCTCGACGAGCTGCGACGCGCCTATGGCATCGGCGAGCACAAGGTGGCGCGCTACGGCGCCGGGTTCCTCCAGGTGGTGGCCAGCCATGGATAGACGGCCCGGGCCGGATCCGCCCGGGGCTGGCCCGGGGCATGCGCGGCCCGCCGCCGTCGCGCTCGAGGGCATCGCCAGAAGTTCGGCGCGTTCGTCGCGCTGCGCGGGATCTCCCTCTCGGTCGAGCCGGGTGAGTTCGTGTGCTTCCTGGGTCCCTCCGGCTGCGGCAAGACCACCCTTCTGCGCATCATCGCCGGCCTGGAGCGGCAGAACGCGGGCGTGGTCATGATGGGCGGACGCGACGTCTCCGCCCTGCCGGCCGCCCAGCGCAACTACGGCATCGTCTTCCAGTCCTACGCGCTCTTTCCCAATCTCACGGTGGCCCGCAACGTGGGCTACGGACTCGAGACGCGCAAGGTCGCCCGGGCCGACATCGCGCGGCGGGTGGACGAGCTGCTCGATCTCGTGGGGCTCCGGCACCACCGGGAAAGTACCCGGCGCAGCTCTCCGGCGGCGAGCAACAGCGCATCGCCCTGGCCCGGGCGCTGGCGCCCTCGCCGGCGCTGCTTCTCCTCGACGAGCCGCTGTCCGCGCTGGACGCGCGGGTGCGCCAGTCGCTGCGCCACGAGATCCGCGCGCTGCAACGGCGGCTCGGCGTCACCACCATCATGGTGACCCACGACCAGGAAGAGGCGCTCGCCATGGCGGACCGCATCGTGGTGATGAACCACGGCGTGGTCGAGCAGGTGGGACCGCCCGCCGAGGTCTACACGCGCCCGCGCTCGCCCTTCGTGGCCCGCTTCGTGGGCCAGATGAACTTCCTCGCGGCCGTCGCGGGCACGCGTCCCGGCTCGGCTCGCATGGGCGCGGTGGAGCTGACGCTCCCCGCCGGCCGCGACACGGAGGCCGCCGCCGGCCCCGGCACGCCGCTCATCCTGGCCATCCGCCCGAGGAGATCCTGGTCGGGCCCGCCGCCGAGGGGCGCCGAACCGCCTCGCCACGCGCATCCGGAGCATCCAGTTCCTCGGCTCCTTCACCCGGCTGGTGCTGGTCCTGCCCGGTGACGGGGAGCGCGCGATCGAGTGCGACGTGGCGGCCAACGCCTTCGTCGAGCCTGGGCGCGTCGGAGGGCGGCGAGCTGTCCCTGTCGCTCCGCCCCGAGTCGCTGCGCGTGTTCCGCGGCGAGGGCTAGGGCGTGAGCCGTCGTCGATCGCGAGGCCGGCGTCACCATCCCCGACCGGGTGGTGCGGCACCGCCTCGGCCGCGAGGACGTGATCCGCGCCGTCCTCGTGGTGGTCGTTCGGCCTCGTGCTCTACCTCTTCATCCTCCTCCCCATGGCCCGGATGATCTGGCGCAGCCTGCTCGACGGCGCCGGGCAGTGCGTGGGCCTCGCCAACTACGCCCGTTACTTCGGGACGCCGGCCATCGCGGTCTCCATCACCAACAGCCTCTTCGTGGTCGCGGTGTCCATGGTGCTCACGGTGGGGCTGGCCTTCGGCTACGCCTACGCGCTCACGCGGACCCGGATGCCGGCCAAGGGCTCTTCCGCGTGGTGGCCATGCTGCCGCATCTTCGCGCCCTCCCTCGTGCAGGCCTTCGCCTTCGTCTACGTGTTCGGCAACAACGGCATCTTCACCCGCGCCACCGGGTGGAACGTGGGCATCTACGGCCCCAAGGGTATCGTCTTCGCCGAGGTGTTCTACTGCTTCCCCACGCGCTGCTCTCATCCTCATCGCGGCGCTCTCCGCCACCGACGCCCGCCTCTACGATGCGGCCCGCACGCTGGGCGCCTCGCTCGCCCAAGACCTTCCTCACCGTCACCCTGCCCGGCGTGAAGTTCGGCCTGGTGAGCGCCTGCTTCGTGGTCTTCACCACCGTCATCACCGACTTCGGCGCCCCCAAGGCGATCGGCGGGAAGTTCTCGGTGATGGCCACGGAGATCTACAACCAGGTCTCGGGGCAGCAGAACTTCACCATGGGCGCGACGGTGTCGGTGGTGCTGCTGATCCCGGCCATCCTCGCCTTCGTGGTCGACCGAATCGTGCAGCGCCGGCAGTACGCGCTGGTCACCGCCTCCGCGCGGCCCCTGGTGCCGGCGGCGGCGTCCCAGCCGGGACTGGGCCGCCACCGGCTACTGCGCGCTGGTCGCCCTGGTCATCGCGGGCATCTATGGGGTCATCCTGGTGGCGTCGCTGGTGCACCGCTGGCCCTACAATCTCGGGCTCACCGCTGAAGCACTACGCGTTCGACACCGTGGGCGGCTACGCGCCGCTCTGGAACAGCGTGCACGTGGCGCTGTGGACGGCGCGTGGTGGGCACGCGTGCTGACCTTCGGCGGCGCCTACGTGGTGGAGAAGTGCCGCACGCCCGCCAACGGCGTGCTCTACCTCCTGTCCATCCTGCCGGTGTCCATCCCCGGCATGGTGCTGGGCCTCGCCTATATCTTCACCTTCAACGCCGCCGGGCAGCCCGCTCAATCGCTCTGTACGGAACGCTCGCCATCCTGGTGGTGTCCAACGTCATCCACTACTTCACGGTGGGCTTCCTCACCGCCACCACCGCGCTGAAGCAGATGGACGCCGAGTTCGAGAACGTGTCGGCGTCGCTGGGGGTGCCGCTTCTACCGCACGTTCTGGCGGGTGACGCGTGCCGATCGCGCTGCCGTCCATCGTGTCCATCAGCATGTACTTCTTCCTCAACGCCATGGTGACGCTCTCGGCGGTGGTGTTCCTGGTGGCGCCCGGCACCGGAGCTGGCCGCGGTCGCGGTGCTGCTGATGGACGATGCCGGCGACACCGCCCAGGCGGCCGCCATGTCGGTGCTCATCATTGCCCTGGGGCTGACGGTCCGCCTCGTGTACTGGCTGGCCATGAAGGGCGTGACGCGGCGGACCCAGGCGTGGACCCAGACCGGCGCGACGCCGGCTACCGGAGGACCAGCATGAGGCGTGATGGACGTCAAGGCGCATCGCGGGCGCTTCTTCGAGGTGCTCAGGAGACGAAGCAGAGCCAGACCGCGGTGATGACCATCGAGCCCGGGGAGGACGCGGGACCTGAGGAAGTGCACGCGGGCGACCAGGTGATCTACGTCATCGAGGGCGAGGCCCGCGTGCGGCTGGGCGAGACGACGCATGCGGCGGGCCCCGGCGCCTGCGTGATGATTCCCGCGGGCACCCGGCACCACGTGGAGAACACGGGGCGTGCGCCGCTGTTCTGCCTTACCGTGTACGCGCCCCCGGTGTACTGAGCCCGCAGCCCCAGGAGGTCGCCGTGTCACTCGAGGGAAAGACCGCGCTCGTCACCGGCGCCGCCCGGGGCATCGGGCTCGCCATCGCGCAGCGCCTCGCCGCCGACGGAGCCCGCGTGGCGGTGCTCGATTCGGACCGTGCGGGGGCGGAGGCCGCCGCCAAGGCGCTGGGTCCGCCGGCCCTGCCCTTGGTGGCCGACGTGACCCGCTCCGCCGAGGTGGACCGCGCGGTGGGCGAGGTGGTGGCGCGGTGGCGGCGGCTCGACGTGCTGGTGAACAATGCCGGCATCACCGGCCGCTCCTTTCCGCTGTGGGAGCTCACCGACGAGGACTGGCAGCGCGTCATCGACGTGGATCTCTCCAGCGTCTTTTACTGCAGCCGGGCGGCAGTCAAGGTGATGCTCGATCAGGGCAGCGGCCGCATCGTGAACATCGCCTCCATCGCGGGCAAGGAGAGGGAACCCGACGCTCGTGCCCTACTCCTCCGCGAAGGCGGGGGTGATCAGGCTCACCAAGGCGCCTGGCCAAGGAAGTGGCCACCCGCGGCATCTTCGTCAATGCGGTGGCGCCCGGCGGTGATCGGCACCGAGCTGCTCAAGCAGATGGAGCGGAGCACGGTGGACCTCCTCGTCTCCAAGATCCCTATGGGGCGGGTGGGCCGCCCCGAGGAAGTGGCCGCGCTGGTGGCCTGGCTCGCGTCCGACGAGTGCTCGTTCAGCACCGGCGCCGTCTACGATCTGTCGGGCGGCCGTGCCACCTACTAGCGTCGCGCTCACGACGGATCGTGTCGGAGGCGCCGGGCTCGCGCTGCTCGCGCTGGGCGTGCTTGGGAAAGTCGCGTGCTGCCCGTCGGATCCTGGCGCGAGCCGGGACCCGGCGCGGTGCCGATGGGGCTGGCCCTGGTGGCGCTGGCGCTCGGCGTGGCGCTGGTCGCGCGCGGCGGCGACGCCCCGCCGCTCGGCGGTGTCGGCTGGAGCGAGGCGCCGCGCGCCCTGGTGGTGGTGGCTGCGCTGGCCTTTCTCGCGCTGGCCTTCGAGCGCCTCGGCTATCGTCTGAGCGTCTTCGCCACCGTGCTGTTCCTGGTGGCGGCGGTGGAGCGTCGCCCTCCGCCGGCGGCCCTGCTTTACGCGGCGGGCCTCGCCTGGGGCAGCTTCTTTCTCTTCAACGGCCTGCTCAAGGTCCGCTGCCGCGGGGCCCCTTCGGGCTCTGAGCGCGGCGGTGCCGGAAACCCTCCAGAACCTGGCGCTGGGCTTCAGCGTCGCGCTCCAGCCGGCCATGCTCTTCTACGCCTTCGCCGGCTGCGTGATCGGCACGCTGGTGGGCGTGCTGCCGGGGAGTGGGACCGCTGGCCGGCATCAGCCTGCTCCTCCCCGCCACCTTCGGGCTGGATGCCACGCGCGCCATCGTGCTGCTGGCCGGCATCTACTACGGCGCCATGTACGGCGGCTCCACCACGTCCATCCTCATGCGCATTCCCGGCGAGGCCGCCTCGGTGATGACCTGCATCGACGGCTACGCCATGGCCCGCAAGGGACGCGCGGGCGCCGCGCTGGCCATCGCCGCGGTGGGCTCGTTCGTGGCGGGAACGCTCTCGGTGGTGGCGCTGATGCTCCTCGCGCCGCCGCTGGCCAATCTCGCGCTGCGCTTCGGCCCCCCGAGTATGCGGCCCTGCTCCTGCTGGGGCTCCTCGTGCTGGCGTACATGAGCGGCGGCTCCATGCTGAAGTCGCTCGCCATGGCGGCGCTGGGGCTGCTCCTCGGGATGGTGGGGATCGATCAGATGTCCGGCTACTTCCGCTTCGCCTACGGCGTGGTGGAGCTGGGCGACGGCCTCGGCGTGGTGCCGCTCGCCGTCGGCCTCTTCGGCATCGCCGAGGTGCTGCTCACCGCGGGCCAGCCCACGCCGCCCGCGGTCCAGAAGCCCGCCTGCGCGAGCTCTTTCCCTCGCGCCGGGAGTGGCGCGAATCCATGGCGCCGATCGGGCGGGGCACCGCGCTGGGCTTCTTCATCGGCATCGTGCCCGGCTCGGCCCATATCATCTCGAGCTTCGTCTCCTACGCGGTGGAGCGGCGGCTGTCCCGACGGCCGGAGGAGTTCGGTCACGGCGCGGTGGCGGGGGTGGCGGGGCCCGAGTCCGCCAACAACGCGGCCACCTCCGGCGCCTTCGTCCCCATGCTGGCGCTGGGCGTGCCGTCGGGCCCCATCCCGGCGGTGATGCTGGCGGCCATGATGGTGCACGGCGTGTCCCCCGGCCCGCTCCTCATCCAGCAGTCGCCCGCGCTGTTCTGGGGCTTCATCGCCTCCATGTACGTGGGCAACGTGATGCTGCTCGTGCTCAACCTGCCCCTGGTCGGGCTCTTCGTGAACGTGCTCCGGGTCCCCTACGGATTCCTCTACCCGGCCATCATCGTGTTCTGCGTGCTGGGGTCTACGCGGTGAACGGCAGCGTGGTCGACGTGTGGATCGCCGTGACGATGGGCGTGCTCGGCTGGCTCTTGCGCAAGCTCGAGTTCGAGACGGCGCCCATCGTGCTGGGGGCCATCCTCGCCCCCATGCTGGAGATGAGCCTGCGCCAGTCGCTGGCCATGTCCGACGGGCACTACGCCATCTTCCTCACCCGGCCCATCGCCGCCGGCCTGCTCGCGGCCGGTGCCCTGCTGCTCCTGCTGGGCCTCCGATCCTGGATTCCCTTCGCCGACAAAGGAGCCAATGCATGAGAGCCCGCCGCTCGATCGCGCGTGTCCTTGCCGTCGCCGCCCTCGCCGTGTCCGTCACCGCCGCCGTCGCCCAGGGAGCCGTTTCCCTCGCGGCCCATCAGCATGGTGGTGCCGTTCCCGCCCGGCGGCGTCGCCGACCTCACCGCGCGTCCGGTGGCGGCGGCGCTGGAGCGCACGCTCAAGAATCCCGTGGGCGTGGTCAACAAGACCGGCGCCGCCGGCGCGGTGGGCATGCAGTTCGTGGCCACCAGCAAGCCCGACGGCTACACTCTGCTGCTCGCGCTGTCGAGCATCTCCATCATCCCGGAGGCGGACAAGCTCTTCGGCCGCCCGCCCGCGTTCACGGTGGACCAGCTCACGCCCATCGCGCTGATCTCCGCGGATCCCACCATCCTGGTGGTGCGCGCGGAGAGCCCGTGGAAGACCGCGAAGGAGTTCATCGACGACGCCCGCGACCCGGTCCGGCCAGATCTCCTATTCGTCGTCCGGCATCTACGGGACGCTGCACATGGCCATGGAGCTGCTCTCGCATGCCGCCCATATCAAGCTGCGCCACGTGCCCTATGCGGGCGCGGGGCCCGCGCTCACCGCGCTGCTGGGCGGCCACGTGGACGCGCTGGCCTCCGGGCCCGCGGTGGTGCTGCCCCAGATCAAGGCGGGCAAGCTTCGCGCCCTCGCCGGCTGGGGCGAGGCGCGGGTGGCGGCGCTGCCCGAGGTTCCCACCTTCAAGGAGCTGGGGTATCCCGACGCCGAGTTCTACATCTGGGCCGGCGTCTTCGCCCCGAAAGGCACTCCGGAGCCCGTGCTGGCCCGGCTGCGCGAGGGGCTGCGCGCCGCCGTGGGCGATCCCGAGTTCAAGGCGGCCATGGACAAGCTGGAGACGCCCATCGCCTTCAAGCAGAGGGGAGGAGTTCGCGCCGTTCTTCGCCGCCGACGCCAAGCGCCTCGCCGAAGGCGTGCGAAAAGTCGGGAGGATCGAGGAGAAGAAACCGTGAGCCGGCTTGCCAGGACGGACCACGGGCGCCGGAGTCGCCGGCGCCCGTGGGGAGGCCGGTCAGGCCGCGGACGTGACCGACACTGCCTCGATTGCCCACCTGGTTACTGCGCGAGGAATACGCAAGAGCCGTGCCGGATGGGGACCCACGACTCGACGCACATTTAGCGGGCGAGCGGGAGTCCCTCGTCGGGAACCGTAAACCGGCTCGACAGTAGGAAGCGGCGCGCCCTAGATCCGGAGGCCCAGCCGCAAGGCGGCGCAGAGCAAGGCGACCTTGGACACGGACTCCCGGATACGGTCATCCAGCGCCATCGCCACCGCCTCGCGCAGCGGCGTGACGCGCCGCTCGATGAACTCGTCATCGTCGGCGGGCAGGGGATCGGCGGTGAGCTCCTCCCCGATAAAACAGTGCGCCTCCTCGTCGAGGTAGGCGCTGGAGGGGAAGAAGCGCGTGAGGAAGGTCAGCCGGGCGGCGCGATAGCCGCCCTCCTCGCGCAGCTCGCGCTGGGCCGCCGCTTCCGGGGTCTCGCCCGCCTGGCCGCCGCCGCCCGGCAGCTCCCAGGAGTCGCGCGCGCGAGATGACGGAACTGCCGGATCAGCACCACGTGGTCGCGATCCACCAGCGGCACCACGCCGACGGTGAGTCCCACGTGCAGCACGGGATACGCGCGCTCCCGTCCGGTGGGCAGCCGCCACACGTCCTCGCGTAAGCGTGAGGCGGCCCATCGGGCGAAGGGTGGTGGTGCGCAGGAACTGCCAGTCACGGGACATGGGCGCGCCCTCCTCGCCCCGCAATCTTACGTGATAGAGTTGAGGCCATGTCGCCCGAGCCCCACGACGCGCTGATGGCCAAGCTGCTCCAGGCCATCGAGGTGTCCCTGCGGGCCACCGAGGCCTCGCGCGAGGCGGTCCAGGAGATACTCCGGCGGGGGCCGAGACCGGCATCTTCTTCGCAGGAGCGCGTAAACCGGACGGCGGCGACGCCTTCGACCTCACCGAGCAGGACCGCGACTTCCTCCGCTCGCTCTCGATCCGCCCCGATCCGCGCGGCTGAGCCGATGCGCGGTCTCCTCGTGCCTCGCCGCCCTGGCCGTGCTGATCCTCACGGTGTGGCCGCTGGTACGGAGCGCGCTGGCGCGGATGAGTAGCCCCGGCGCGGTCGAGGGCCTCGGCCCGCGCGACGAGCTCGTGAAGGATCCCGTGTGCCAGACCTACGTGGTCCGCTCGCGCGCCATCCGGAACGAGGCGGGCGGGCGCTCGGTGTACTTCTGCAGCACGCGCTGCGCCGAGCAGTTCCGGGAGCGGGAGCGCTCCGCGTGAGGCTCGCGCTCTCCGGCGCCGGCACGCCCGACTGGCCTCTCGACGACGAGCTGGCCGCCGCCGCGGCGGCGGGCTTCGAGGCCGTCGAGCTGTGGCTTCCCAAGCTCTGGGCCGGGCTGGAGCGCTCCGGCCCGGAGGCGGTGGCCGCGCTGCTCAAGCGCCGCCGGCTCGCCGCCGCCGCACTGGCGCCCATCGCGGGCGCGACCTTCCGCGACCGCGGCGGACTCGAGGCCGTCACCGCGCAGCTGCACGGCGCCGCCGCGCTGGCCCGCGGACTCGGCGCGCCGTGGGTGGTGGTGCAGCCCGGCGAGCGGCCCGACGGCGCCGACGAGCGTGATGCCTTCCGCGAGGCCCGCCATACCTTCGGCCAGCTTGCCCTCGCGGTGGAGCGCTACGACGTGGGACTCGCCATCATGCCGATCGGCTATGCCTGGTCCTCGCTGCGCAATATCCGGGAGGCGGGCGACGTCATCGAGACCGTCGGCCGCCGCTCGCTCCGGACTCGCGCTGGACACCTTCCACATGCACGTCGCCGGGTCGCGGCCGGAGGACGTCGGGCGCCTTCGCCCCCGGTGGATCGGGCTCGTGCGGCTGGCCGACGCGCCGGCCGGCGAGGTCGAGGCGCTCCGCGAGCAGCACCGGCTCCCCCGGGCGATGGCATCCTGCCGCTGGCCGAGATCGTGGGGCGGGTGCGCGCGCTCGGCGCCGACGCCACCGCGGTGGTTGCCTGCCCGCTGCCCGGCGGGACACGGGGACGCCGCCGGCTGGGTGGCGCGGCTCCGCGAGCGCGCCGCCGCCGGTGCTCGGCGCGCCGGCGCCGGCGGGGCGACCCTGAGCATGGGCTGGGATCTCCTCGTCTGCGATCTCGACGGCACCCTGGTAGACAAGAAGACGGGACTCGATCCCACCCTCGTGGAGGGATTTCATCGCGCGCGCGAGCGCGGCCTCCGCATCGCGCTGGCCACCGGACGCATGCCGCCGGGCGCGGAGCGCTTCCGCGACGAGCTCGGCGTGACCGACCCCTGCATCTTCTACAATGGCGCCCTCATCCGCGATCACGAGTCGGGCCGCGATCTCTTTTCCCTCACCCTGCCGCGGGGCCTCCTGGGCCAGATCTACGGGGAGATTCGCCAATGCGCCGATCCACCCGCTCTTCTATCGGGATGACCGGCTGTACTGCCTGGAGCAGACGTTCCCGGTGAAGGAGTACGCGGACGACCAGCACCTGCGGGCGGAGGTGATCCTGGATCCGGAGGACTTCTTCCGCCAGGGGCGCCTTCGTGAAGAGTCTCTTCATCGGGCATCCCGCCACGCTGCCCTCCCGGTGCGCGCCGGCGCTGGAGGCCGCGGTGAAGCCGGACGCCCGGCTGGTGATGACGCGCACCGACTACCTCGAGCTCATTCCCGCCGCCGCGTCCAAGGGGTGGCGCTCCGCCGCCTCTGCGACCACCTGGCGGTGCCGCTCGAGCGGACCATCGCGGTGGGGGACCAGGAGAACGACCTCGAGATGATCGAGGCGGCCGGTCTCGGCGTGGCGATGCTCCGATGCGCCGGCGCGCGTCCAGCCGCCGCCGGCCGGCGGCGCCGGCCGCCCGGGACGGCGGCCTCTCGCGCTGTTCCGCGAGCTCATGCCGGAACGATTCGCCTGACGCATTGCCGGAGATGCGCCGGATCCTCATCGTCGACGACGAGCCCGACATCAGGCGCATCCTGAGCCACATACTTCGCGCCGCCGGCTTCGAGGCCGTCGCGGTGGACGGCGGCCGGGCCGCGCTGGCGCACCTCGCCGCGTCGGCGACCGACCTGGTCCTCCTCGACGTGACCATGCCCGGAGCTGGACGGCTTCGAGACGCTGCGCCGCATCCGCGAGGCCCCCGCCACCGCGCGGCTGCCGGTGCTGATGCTCACCGCCAATACCGGCGCGCGCCGACCAGAGCCGCGCGGAGAGCCTCGGCGCCGACGACTTCATCGCCAAGCCCTTCCGGCCCCGGCTGACGTGGTGGAGCGCGTCGCGCGCGCCTCCCCGCCTGACATGCGACGGGGCGATCTGGCTGCTGGCCTGACGCTGACGCTCGCCCCGTGCGGCGTCCCGGAGCCGGTGGATGCGCAGACCAAGGAGGTGGTCGTCCTCACGTCGTTCCCAAGGAGCTGTTCGAGGCTACCGGCAGGCCTGAGGCGAAGACGCCCGGCGTGAAGGTGGTGGTGGAAGCAGCAGCAGACCAATGCCGCCGTCACTATCTGCGCGAGACGCGCGCGCGGCCGGAGGTCCGACATCTTCTGGGCTGTCCGCGGTGGACGCCTTCCAGACCCTCAAGGCCGACGGGCTCCTCGACAAGGTCAGCTTGCCCTGGAGCCCTCGCGCGCATTCCGCCGAGGATCGGCTCCTTTCCGCTCCACGACCCCGACGGCTACTATCTGCTTCGCCGTCTCCGGCTACGGCCTCATGTGGAATACGCGTTATCTCGCGCGTCTACAAGCTGCCCCGCGCCGCGGGAGTGGACGGATCTCGCCGACTCCGCTATCACGGGCACCTCATCATCTCCGCGCCGTCACGGAGCGGCACCACCCACCTCCGGTCGAGGTGATCCTGCAGGCGTACGGCTGGGACCGGGGCTGGGCCCCGCTCACCCAGATGGGCGGCAATATGGGCTCCATCACCGACGCGTTCGGCGTGCCGGAGGCGGTGATCTCGGGCCAGTGCACGGGATCGGAGTGGTGATCGACTCTTCGGGCTCTCCGCCATCGCGTCGGGCCACCCGGTGGACTCTCGCCTACCCCGCGCTCACCTCGGTGGTGCTGGCCTCGGTAGCGGTGGTCAAGGGCGGGCCCAATCCGGCCAATGCGCGCGCCTTCGTCGAGTTCCTCCTCGGCGACGAGGGCCAGCGCCGGCTCTTCGCGCCGGAGATCGGACGGCTCCCGGTGGTGCCCCACGCTCTATGATCGGGCGCCCAAGGGCTATCCGAATCCCTTCACGATGAAGCTGGTGGCGTGGCCTTCGACGACAAGCTCTCCTCGTCGCGCCGCAACGTCGTCAACGCGCTGTTCGACCAGGTGATCACCTTCCGCCACGCCGAGCTCAAGGCGGGCTGGGGGCCATCCACGCCGCGGAGGCGCAGCTCGCCCGGCGCGCGGCGGCGGCAGGCAAGAACGGGACGCGGCGGCGGGGCAGCTCGCCGAGGCGCGCCGGCTGGCCAGCGCGGTTCCGCTCGACGGCAAGGGGGCCTCCGACAAGGACGTCAACGAGGGCGTTCCGGGGCAGGCCGACGTGAAGTCGCGGATGGAGACGGAGTGGACAACTCCGCCAGGAGCAATCTATCTCAAGGCGCGCGAGCTGGCGGAGGCCGCCGGCGCCCGCGTCCGCTGATCCGGGAGGAGACCCGATGCTCCCGAGTGCGCGAGATCGAGGACGACGGCGGTGACCCGATCCTCAAGGACATCTTCGCCAAGGAGACGGAGATCTTCGGCCATGTCCTCAACACCACCAAGGTGATGGCGCATACGCCCGCCCATCCTCAAGGCGGCCAAGCAGCTCGGGCGCCTCCATCGAGAAGTCCGGGCCGCTGCCCGCCGCCCTCGTCCTCTCGTGTACCTGCGCGTGGCCCTCATCAACGGGTGTCCCTTCTGAATCGACATCAATGCATCCCGGGGATGCAGGCGGGGCGTCCGACGACAAGATCCGGCAGGTGCCGACCTGGCGCGAGAGCAGCGCTCTTCTCGCCGCTGGAGCGCGACGCGCTGGAGTACGCCGAGCGCATGACGATCACCGGCGAGAAGGTCACCGACGAGCTCTTCGCGCGGCTGCGCGGCCATCTTCAGCGAGGCGCAGATCGTGGAGCTCACCGGCGGTGGCGCTCGAGAACCTCCGCTCCAAGTTCAACCCGCCGCTGGGCATCGAGGCGCAGGGCTTCTGCGTGCTGCGCTGAGCGGGACGCCCCCAGCGTGAGCGCGGGGCGGGGATCTCCGCCGAGGCGTCGTCCTCGTCGCCGGTCTCTTGCTGCTGCTCGGCGGCGGTATCGTCTCACCCGCTGCCGGCAGGTGCTGCCGGTGGCATTCGTGGAGGACGCGCCTCCCCACCCTGCGCCCGCTCCTGGCCTTCTTCGCGCGCCGCTGTTCCGCGAGGCGCTTTCGTGAACTCGCTCGTCTCCGGGCTCCTCGCGGTGGCGGGGGGATCGCGCCCCGGCGTATGCCGCTGGCGCTGCTGTCCGTGCGCTACCGCTTTCCGGGCCGGTCGCTCCTGGGCGTGCTGGGCGTGCTGCCGCTGGTGATCCCGCCCTCGTGGGCGCCGTGGCCTTCCAGCAGATCCTGGGCCGCAGCGGCACCGTCAACCTCTTCCTCCTCGATCGCTTCGGCGTCACCATCCCGTTCATGGGAGGGGCTGACCGGCGTCGCGCTGGTACAGACCCTTCACTACTTCCCTTCATCCTCCTCAACACCGCCGCCTCCCTGGCCACCCTCGACCGCTTCGCTGGAGGAGGCGGCGCAGAACCTGGGCGCCTCCGGCTTCCGGCTCTTCCGCCGCGTGCTGCTACCGCTGGCCCCGCCTGGCATATGCCGCGGGCGCGCTCCTGACCTTTATCCGGGTCATCGACGACCTCGGGACGCCGCTCATGCTCAACTACACCAAGCTCCTCGCCCCGCAGGCCTATATCCGGCGTGACCACGGTCGGGCTCACGGATGTGGACGGGTACGTGATCTGCGTCATCCTGGTGGCGCCTGTCCCTGCTCCGCGCCTGGGCCTCCAAGGCGCGCGCTGAGCCGGGGGAGCTCGTGCAGCCGCGGGCGGCGCCGACGCCGACGCGGTGCCGCTCGGCGCCGGCGGCCGCGCGGTGGCGTGGGGCCTCGTGGTGGTCCTGCTCGGCCCCGCCCTGCTGCCGCACGTCGGCATCGTCCTCCTGTCCGTCTCCAAGGTCTGGAGCCTCCGCCGCTGCCCAGCGTCTACACCGCCGGCAACTACGTCGAGATCCCTCGTCCGCGCGCCTCACTTCATCTGGAATACGCTGCGCTACGCGCCGCTCGCCGCGCTGGTGGACGTGGCGCTGGGGGCGGTCATCGCCCGGCCTTGCTGCGCGGCCGGGTGCGCGGGCGGGCCTGGCTCGACACCATCGCCACGCCGCCGCTGCGCCATTCCTGGGTGGTCATCGCCGTCGGCTATCTCCGCGTCTTCCACGGCTGGAACGTGCCCGGACTGGCGAGCCGCTCACCTCCACCTGGCTGGTCCTCGTCATCGTCTATGCCATGCGGCGGCTCCCGCACACCGTCCGCGGCGCCTGTGCCGCGCTCCAGCAGCTGCCCCTCGCGCTGGAGGAGGCGGGCCAGAGCCTCGGCGCGAATCGAGCGCGCACGTTCTGGAAGATCACCCGGCCTCCGATGAGCCGGAGGCTGGGCTGTGGCCGGCGGCCTGCTGGCCTTCGTGACGTCCGCGGTGGATCTCTCATCGACCATGCTCCTGGTGCCGCGGGTCGAACTGGGGCCGCTCTCCTACGGCATCTACCTCCACATGCAGTCGGCGGTGGGACGCGGCCCCGGCGCCGCGCTCGGGGTAGTGGCCATCGTGCTGGTGGGGGTGGGCATCGGGCTCGCCACCCGGCTCTCCGCCCGCTCCGGCGGCGCGCTGGTTCCGCGCATGAGCGTCACCGTGGCGGGAGTTCGCGCGCGCTGGGTGATGCCGTTCTCGATGTTCGTGGCGCACCTTCGCCTGGTCCTTCGTCTACGTGCAGCCTGCCCTTCTACATCCACCGGCTGAGCACGCTGGACGAGGTGTCCACGATCAGATGGACTGGATGGATCTCTGGAGCATCAGCCCGCTCATCACCGTGGTGATCGCGCCGATCTCGGGCCGGCTGGCCGGGACGCGGCGATCCCAAGGCCTTCTACATGGTGGTGCAGATCCTCCAGGGCATCGGCTTTCGTGCTGATGGCGCTGGCCCGCATCGCTCCTCGAGATGCTGGGCGCGCGGCTCCTGCTGGGTCTCATGGGCGCCTCCTCGACCTTCGCCTTCATCATGGCGGGGCAGCGGCCCGGCGCTGACATGCGCCGCGACATCTCGGCCATTCAGTCCGGGATGACGCTCGGGCAGGTGCCTGGGACCGCCGGTGGGGCGATGGCGGCCTCGCGCGTCGGCTTTCAGGAGTCGTTCCTCCTCGGCGCCGATGCTGCTCTGGGGCTGTTGCATCATCGTGGGGCTCGGGGCCCCCACCGGGCGCGCGGAGAACGGCGGGGAGTCGCGCCGAGGCCGAACCTCGTTGCTCGAGGTGTCGACGGTGTGTCTGCTGCGTTCTCGCCGGCTCCACCCAGGTATTCTTCCTCACCGCCATCCTGCCCCAGGTGCTGCCGCCGCTCGGGTTCCCATCGCGGAAACGCTGGAGGTGGGCGGCATGGTGATCTTCGTCACCGGGCTGGCCGCCGCGGTGGGCTCGCTGGCGGCGCCGAAGCTGGGCGAGCTTGGTAGGTGATCTGCGCGCCATCGTCTGGTTCCTGGGCGCCTCGTCGATCCTGCTCGCGCTGCAGGCGCTGGCGCCGGGCGTGTGGAGCTTCGGCGTCTCCGCGGTTCTTCCAGGTGCTCTTCATCGCGCCGATCTTCCGCTCTCGGTGGCGGCCATCGCCCAGCGCTCGTCCGGCACCGCCATCGGCTTCCTCAACTCCGGTCGCGGATCGGCGCCGCCTTCGTGGGCCCCGTGGTCGCCACCACGCTCCTGACCATCGCCCCCATCTGGACCGTCTTCGTGACGCTCGCCGCCTTCGGGCTGGCCGTGGTGCCCCTGCTCGTACCGGGCCTTCGGCCATCGGGCGGCGTCGGAGGGAAGTCTCCCGTGACCATCGCGGCGCTGCGTGCGGCTATCCGAGGTGAGGATGGAGGGGTGGGAAGCGCTATGGCGACGCGTGGGTGGTCCGCGACGTGTCGCTGTCCATACTCCCCGGCGAGCTCTACACCCTGCTCGGCCCCTCCGGCTGCGGCAAGCACCACGCTGCTCCGCATGCTGGCCGGATTCGCCCGGCCCGATGCCGGCCGCATCATCGTGGACGACGAGCCCATCGACGCCGGTCCCGCCGTGGCGGCGCAATCTCGGCATGGTCTTCCAGAGCTATGCGCTCTGGCCGCACATGTCGGTGTGGGGAGAACGTCGCCTTCGGCCTCCGCGAACGCGCGGCGTGCGCGGCCGGGAGCTCGCGCGGCAAGCGGGCGAGGCCCTCGAGCAGGTCGGGCTCCGGCGGCTTCGACGCGCGCCGTCCCTCCGCAGCTGCTCCGGCGGGCAGCAGCAGCGGGTGGCGCTGGCCCGGACCCTCGTGGTCCGGCCGCGCCTGCTCCTGCTCGACGAGCCGCTCTCGAGCCTGACGCCCAGCTCCGCGGCCAGATGCGGCACGAGCTCGCCCGGCTGCACCGCGACGTGGGGATCACCACCCTGTACGTCACCCACGACCAGGCCGAAGCGCTCGCGCTCTCCTCGGCGCATCGCGGTGCTCGGACGGCCGGCTCATCCAGGAAGGCAAGCCGGAAGAGGTCTACTGGCGCCCGCGCACGCGCTTCGTGGCGGAATTCGTGGGCGCGGCCAATCTCGTGCCGGTGCGCGTGCTCGAGCTTCGCGAGATGGGCGTCCTGGTGGAGACCGAGGGCGGGGCGCGGGTCCCCGTGGGGCACGGCGGCCGCGAGTGGAGCGATGGGGACGCGGGGCTCCTCTGCCTCCGGCCGGAGGCGCTCCGGATCGACGAGGCCGCGCTGGTGCCGGGCGGCATCGCGGGCACGGTGGCCTCGTCATGTCCGAGGGCGGGCGCGCGCTCTACGAAGTCGCCATTCCGGGCGCGGTGATCCGCGTGGAGATGATCACCTCCGCCCTGGTGGGCCGCGGCTTCAAGCCGGGCGACCACGTCAAGGTGGAGGTGTCGCCGGAGACCTCGATCCTGCTCCCCGCGGAGTAGTGGTATCGTACGCGAACCAAGACCAGGAGGCCGATCCATGGCGCACGGAGATGACGGTGACGGAGCTGAAGCGGCGGCCTCGACGCGCACGAGCCGGTGGTGGTGCTCGACGTCCGGGACACCTGCGGAGACCGCCTGGCGCGGATCGACAACGCCGTCCACATCCCCATGGAGGAGATCGAGCTTCGGACGGAGGAGCTCGATCCCAAGGCGGGAGACCGTCGTGTACTGCCATCACGGCGTGCGCAGCGCCGCGGTGGCGTGAGTTCCTCGCGCGCAGGGCTTCGGCAAGGTGTGGAATCTCGAGGGCGGCATCGATCAGTGGGCGCGCAAGGTGGACGCGCGGATGAAGCGCTATTGAGCGGGAGGCCGCATGACCGCTGACGGGGCCGTCCCGCGTCGAGCGGCGCGGGAGCTGCGCGTGGGTGACGCTGGATCGGCCGCCGCTCAACCTCGATGGAGCCCGGCCTCGTCCGCGCTCTCCGCGACACGCGTTCACCGGCCTCGCGCGTGACTCCGCCGTGCGCGCGTGCGGTGGTGACGGGGGCCGGGCGCGCCACCACCGGCGGCATGCAGCTCCAGTTCCTCATGGACCTGAACCCGGCGGCGGCCAAGGCCTTCATCACCCTGTTGCACGAGGCCATCAGTCCGTGCACGAGGCGCCCTTTCCCACCGTGTGCATGGTGAACGGCCCCTGTCTCGGCGCGGGCTTCGAGCTGGCTATGGCCTGTGATCTGCGCCGGTGATGTCCACCGTGGCCACCTTCGGGCTGCCCGAGATCCGCGTGGGCGTCCCGTCAGGTGATCGAGGCGGCGCTGCTGCCCGGCATGGTGGGTCCGGCGCGCGCAGCCGAGATCCTCTGCTCGGCGCGCCGGTCAGCGCGGCCCAGAGCGCTCGAGTGGGGCCTGGTGAACCGCGTCGGTGCCGCCGCCGGAGCTGGAGGCGGTGACCAGGGCCTGGTGGAATCGATCCTTTCCTTCGCCCCTCCGCGGTGCGGCTCCAGCATTGCGATGATAGCAATACGTAACTGAACGAAGTACAAT
>ERZ1370068.8017-contig-6900_pt1 | contig 67296 bp, 84 predicted proteins | sample MGYA00561227_ERZ1370068 | MGnify/ENA primary metagenome ERZ1370068 (study PRJEB38410, sample SAMEA6850437) | metagenome | study: Metagenomic assessment of the ecological functions of the soil: analysis of the soil microbiota associated with the... | reverse complement strand
GTCAACCGGCAGCTGCCCTCGAGCACCGCGCAGAAACTCGGTTGGCCAAAGGCGGAATAGCGGACACCCCAGCGGCCGGCGCCACTGATCCGCCTCGAGGACACGGCGCGCGGCTGAAGGAGGGCGATGACTTCCGAGAGCGGGTCATTCATGTCTGGACTCTCACAAACGAATCATGGACGCTACGTTGTAGATCGTCCGACTAGCCCCCGCCATAGTAGTGGACGACTCGATGACGAGTCCACCGACAGCGAGGGTCGACCATGTCCAACACCGTGCTCATCACGGGCTGCTCGTCCGGCTACGGACTCGAAACCGCGCGCTACTTTCACGCGCAGGGGTGGAGCGTGATCGCCACGATGCGAACGCCGCGGGAAGACATCCTGCCCCGATCGGAGCGGATGCGCGTGCTGCCGCTCGATGTGACGAGGGCCGAGAGCATCGCGGCCGCGATCGAGACGTCGGGACCGATCGACGTGCTCGTCAACAACGCCGGCATCGGCGTCATTGGCGTCTTCGAGGCAACGCCCATGGCGACGGTGCGCGAAGTCTTCGAGACGAATACCTTCGGCGTGATGGCGATGACGCAGGCGGTTGCTGCCGCAGTTTCGCGCGCGGAGATCGGGTGTGGTGGTGAATGTGACATCGAGCGTGACGCTGGCGCCGATGCCGCTCGCGGCGGCGTACACCGCGAGCAAGATGGCGATCGAGGGGTTCACTGGATCGCTCGCGCACGAACTCGCACCGTTCAACGTGCGCGTCAAGCTCGTTGAGCCCGGCTATGCCCCGACCACGCGGTTTACCAGCAACGGGGATCACGCATGCAGGGACTGTTTCCCGAGGCCTACGCGGGTTTCGCGAAGCCAATCCTCGACTCCGTTCGCGCAGGTGACGACGGTGACGAAGGAGTCCGACGTGGCGGAGGCGGTCTACCGTGCGGCGAACGACGCGTCAGGGCAGCTTCGATTTCCGGCCGGTCCGGACGCCGTGGCTTTGGCGGACAATGCACGACGCCAGTTCGTCTAACTGAGGCTTCAGGGCCAGACGGACATCCGCCTGGCGCTGTGAGCGGGTATAGTCAGCGGCATGACGCTCAAGCGGATGGACAACGTCGGCGTTGTTGTGGACGACCTCGCAGCTGCGGTCGCTTTCTTCAAGGAACTCGGTCTGGAGCTGGAGGGCGAGGCGCAAGTCGAGGGACGCTCGGTGGACCGCCTCATCGGGCTCGACGGCGTTCTATCCGACATCGCAATGATGCGGACCCCGGACGGCCATGGCCGTGTTGAGCTGACGAAGTTCCGGAGGCCGACGGCTGACAGCGCTGAGCCGAACAACGCCCCGCCGAACACGCTGGGCATACGTCGCATCATGTTTGCCGTCGAAGACATCGATGATGTCGTTGCCCGGCTCCGCGCCCACGGTGCCGAACTGGTTGGCGAGCTGGTGCAGTACGAGAACAGCTATCGGCTCTGTTATGTCCGTGGCCCTGAGGGCATCCTCGTCGCGCTCGCCGAGAAGATCGGCTGACGATTCGGGACTGTCGAGTCTGAGGGAGGCCCCATTGATTTACTCAATGCTCAGTGCGAGTCACAGTTAGAGTTAGTTTCGCAAAACGTTGAAGCGAATAAACAATGTTGACGGAGGGAACAATATGAACGCCCCCGCCTCAATCACCATCACGCCAGTCCGCGTTGCCGACCTGCTCGCCGAGGGCGAGCGGATGCCGGTCTACGTGCACGTCATCGACCATCCCGATGCGCGCGTGCTGGTCGACACCGGCATGACGGAGCTGCACCCGGCGGTGGCCGACCTCGATCCCCGCCTCCGTCCACTGAGCAAGCAGGACTTCGACCTCGCCGGCATCGACATCGTCGTCAACACACACCTGCACTTCGACCACTGCGGCGGCAACCACCTCTTCGCCGGCAGGCCGATCTACGTCCAGCGTCGGGAGCTCGACGACGCGCGCAGCGAGGACGACTACACCATTCGCGAGTGGGTCGAGGCGCCCGGCGTGCGGTACGTGCCGGTCGACGGCGAGCTCGAGCTGCTTCCCGGGCTCCGGCTCGTCCCGGCGCCGGGCCACACACGCGGCATGCAGGTGGTCGTCGTCGAGACTGGCGGGCGTCCGGTCGTCGTCGGCGGCGACGTGGCGGTTTGGTTCGGCGAGCTCGACGAGCCGCACACCGAAGGCCAGCTGCGGGTGCGCGCGCTCGACCCCGAGCTGGTCTGGCTCGCGCACGAGCACGAGCCGTGGCGACCCCGCACCGTCTAAGGCATCACGCCGCCGCAGGCGACCTGGGTGGAGAGTGACAACCGACCTGATCACCAGGGCGCGGACCGGAGACAGCGACGCATTCCGTGAGCTGACGGAACCGCACCGCCGAGACTGGTTTGGGCTGCCACAATCGTTGCCTGACTGATCGACGATAGTCAGGCGCGCATGGTGCGAGCGATCGATCCAGTCCGGCGGCTGGCCGCGTTCGGAGTCATCGTTCGGAGGTGGAGCGCCGCCGGCTTCGCTGAGGCCGTTGTTGCCGTCAGCGCGCGGCGGCGGACGGTCCTCACCGTTCCGCTGCTCCTCCTCCGCAGAAGAACTGATCGCCGCCGTCGGATTCGAGCCCCGGTCACGATCACGCCGGCCGGCATCTCGATGCGCTCGAGGATCTCTCCGGTTCGAGGATCAACGCGACGCAAGTCGCTTTCGTCGCCCTCCCACGTGCCGTGCCAGAGCTCTCCATCGACCCAGGTGACGCCGGTCACGAAGCGGTTGGACTCGATCGTTCGAAGAATCGCCCCTGTCTCGGGATCGACCTGATGGATCTTCCGGTCCCGATACTGTCCCACCCAGAGCGTTCCTTCGGCCCACGTGGAGCCCCGAGTCGCCCCGCCGCCCGGTGCCGGGATCGTGGCGACGACGCGGCCCGAGCGCGGATCGATCTTCTGAATGCGATCCTCGGCGAGCTGAAACAGATGCTCGCCATCGAATGCCGTTCCTGCATGCCCCGCGACATCGATCGAGCGCATCATTGTCCCACTCACAGGATCGAACGCCTTCAGGGTCTCTCCGGCCGCAAGCCATACGTGCTCGCCGTCGTACGTGACGCCATGCACATGGTCGACGCCCGGAAAGGGTCCATACTCGCGAACGATCTCGGCGGGAGTGGCAGTTGTTGTTCCTCATGTGTCCAGCTTAGTCAACCGGGCAGCGCGCGGGGAGTAACAAAGTCGTCGTGAACCCCGGAACCGGCGGGGTCGTCCATCGGCGCGCTCGCCCGCGGCCGAACGACTGCACCTTGCCTGCAGCCGCGAGCGAATCGAGCGCACGCTGAACGGTACGCTGGCTGGCTCCAAGCGTGAGCGCCAGGGCCGAGCTCGACCACGACTCGCCGTCGCTGAGGAACGCCAGCACCGCCGCATGCTCCTCGTCGATTTCAGAGGGCCAGCGCCAGCACGACGACCTTCCGTCCGCCGCGAGGCGTCAGCGCAAACCCTCGCTTCGTTGCGCTGCACGCCGGCCAGCGTGCCAAGCACCCTGCGAAGCCGTCCGACTTCGACGCGCAGTCGCGCGCGATGAGATTCGTCGACGAACTTCGAGCCGAATGCGCGCGCCATCAGCGTGTCTCTCGCGACGTCTCCCGGCCACGCCTCCGCCAGCGCCCGGGCGATCGCAAACAACACGGGACGGGTGGCCAGGGAAATCACGTCACCGCCCTCCCGCATGCGGCGTGGCGGCACGCGTCGACGACGACGGCGCTGTGCCGCCGGCAACGCTTCGACCTCCTCGAGCAGGAGAAGCCGCTCTCGCCATTCGCCATCAGGCGCGCCGCTGGTGTGGTGAGGATGAGACTCGCGCGCTCGACCTCCGCCGTGAGTCCAGGGATCCCTGCGTGGCGCGCGCCCTGCGCGGCCCGACTCAGCGCGGCGCGTGCCGACTTCGTCCGAAGGCGCCGAATGGCGATCCCCGCGACCACCAGCTCGTGAACGGTTTTTAACACCGGTGGCAAGGGCGTGGGATCGAGGCCGGCGATCTGACGCTCGGCCTCGTCGAGGCGCCCGATCAACAGGAGGCGCCGCGCCTCGAGTGATCGCGCGTGCGCGGCGTTGACCCGGTCGCCGTGTGCTTCGAGGACCAGACGCGCCTTCTCGAGCGCCTTCGTGGGCCTGCCCAAATCGCGCGAGACGAACGCAATCTCCGCCTCGGCGACAACGCACCGCGCGCGGGCCACAACTTCTTTTGGATCGAAGCCACGCTCGGCCCGGCGCAGCAGCACCTTCGCTCGAGCGAGATCCCCGAGCTGCGCCATCGCAATGCCTCGAAGTGCGAGCGCAGGTGCGTCGTCGCGCAGCGCAACTCGCTTCAAGGCGCCAAGGGATCACCCGCGGCGAGGGCATGTGCCGCTGCTGTGATCAGCGAGTCCATCGAAATCCCGCCACAGTTGTCACTCCCACCGTGTCCGGCCCCGGCGCTAAATCTATCTCATGACGAACACACACCAACCGAACTCGACCGACGGGAGAAGGCCATGAACCTCGAACAGAAGACAGTCTTGATCACCCGGAGCCAACCGGGGCATCGGGCGGGCGCTCGTCGACGAAGCGCTCACACGAGGAGCCAGCAGAGTCTACGCCGGCACTCGCGGCCCGCTGCACCATGTCGATGCACGCGTGACCGCCGTCAGGCTGGACGTGACGAGCACGGCGCAGATTCAGGCCGCTGTCGCGCAGGTCCAGTCGCTCGATGTCCTCATCAACAACGCCGGCGTCGCCATCTACGACGATTTGCGCAGCCTCGACGTCATCGAACAGCACACTGGCCGTGAACTTGATAGGAGCGCTCAAGATGACGCACGCGTTCCTGCCTCTGCTCAGGCGCTCGAGAGGCGCCGTCGTCAACAACCTGTCCCTGGCCGCGCTCGCGGCCTTGCCGATCATGCCCGCCTACTCGATTTCGAAGGCCGCGGCGTTCAGCGCAACGCAGTCGTTGCGGGCATTCTTGACGGGCGAGGGCGTCACCGTCCACGCCGTCCTCCTCGGTCCCATCGACACCGATATGAGTCGAGGCCTCGAGATCCCGAAGGCGTCGGCCGAGACCGCGGCGCGGGGCATCTTCGATGGATTGCAGCACGGTGATCAGGAGCATCTTCCCCGATCCCGTCTCCGAGTCGGTGGCCGAAGGCTGGCGCACCGGCGCACTCAAGCAACTCGAGCGCCAGTTTGCAGCGTTCGTGCAGCGCGCGGCGTGAGGAAGCGACCTGGTGACAAGGAGCAATCATGACATCCCAAGCTTCGAGAAAAATGATCGCGGCACTTCAGGTGTCGCTGGATGGCTTCATCCAGGGACCAGAGGGAGAAAAGGACTGGGCGGATTCATGGGCGTCGGCGATCGGACTCATCCCTGACGTCGACATGTTCGTGCTCGGGGCACGCATGTACCCGGACTATGGCGAGTACTGGAAAGCGATCCTCGCCAATCCTGATCGTGTCCCACCGTTCCAGGAACGAGTTCCCTCGCAGAGCGAGATTGCGTATGCGCGCAAGGCTGTCCAGACACCCCATGTCGTGTTGTCGACGACGCTCAGGAAGATCTCATGGCCGCCCAATGCGCAGATCGTCCGCAACTGTCGCCGAACTGCGAACCCTCAAGGGCCGGCCCGGAAAAACGCGTATGTCGTAGGCGGCGCAACCCTCGTCGCGAGCCTTCTGAACGAGGACTTGATCGACGAGCTGCGGCTCATTGTGCATCCGGTCGTTCTTGGAAAAGGCCGCGGGCTCTTCGACGGCATCAACAGAGCGCCTCTCGCTCGATCTCGCCCAGGCAAAGCCGACCGAGTCCGGCAGAGTCATCGTGTGCTATCGGGTGATCTCAGATCCATCTGCTCGCTCGGATCGCGTCAGCCGCGGTCTTCACGCTTCGGTCTTGAGCGTGAGATGGGGGCCGCGCTCAGTGCACCGGCGCAGTGGCGCTGCCGAGGCTGCTCGGGCGCGGCGTGCTACCCACCCAGAGATTTCTGAGGGTGATGCCTCTCAGGGTGCCGTCCAACGGGTCGAATCTCCCGTTGTCGGTGCCGAGGAACGCGAACATCTTCGACGGGTTCCAGTTGGCCTGTAGGGGACTGTATGCCGAAGTCGTAGATCAGAGGGCCCGTCGCCCCACCTTCTCTCACGATCAACCGATACGAGTCCCTGGTCCACACCCCCGCCAGAGATACACCTTCGATGGATCGAGCACAAAGGACATACCCAAACGCTGGGCCGTGGTCGGCTCCAGCCCGTTAGCGTTGTTCCCGAAGACGGCCTTGAAGCAGATGCAGTTGTCGGGATTGCCGTTGACACCACGATACTGGGCGTTCATCGAGTACGGGCTCGACGACGACAGCGCTCCAACCCGATCGATGATTGAGAAGACCCTCACTTTCACAACACGGCCCCCAGGACCAAGGCCAGTGACTTCGACGGACAGCTCGCCGGTCAGCACGACCTGCGGCAGGTCGTAGACCACATAGGCGAGGGCGTCGTTCAACCGGATGCCTTGCCCCGGCATCCACGTGATGTTGTTGGAACCGCCAATGGTGCCGATGGTCTCGCCGTTGACCAGCGGATCGTAGAGCTCGCCGGGCCGGTTGAACCCGACCAGCCGCGTCTTGAACTTGCCGGTCGCCGACCAGTCGGAGTTGGTGGTGCCCTGCACCATGCGGGCGCGCCAGTATCATCCGCGTCGTCGGCTGCAGGTCCTGGGCAGGCGTGAAACTGGTCTTGCCGGCGGCGTTCTCGGCGATGCCGGTTCCGCTGACGGCGACCGGTGCAAACCCGGTATTGTCGGCCACCTGGAATTCGTAGGTGCGCGTTCCCGTCGCCTGAGTTCGTCGTGCCGTTCTTCACCGTGAGCTCGGGCCGCAGCGTGCTCAACTGCTCATCGTCGGTCGGCGTGTCGAGGGCCGGCGCGGTCAACTGCGGCGCCGCAGGACTGGCGTCGGCGCGGTCGGCGCCGCTTTACTCTTGCTGCACGCCGTCGCGCACACCACAACGATCAGAACGAGGCAGGTTTTCGGTAATCTCAAGAACAGCGCTCCTCGTGGCGTCGACACTCGGGCCGGCCACCCTTCATCTGATGTTCAATATCTGCAAATAATGCGACGGTGTCAGCTATTATTATCAATATAATTCGTGGCCATCAAGCTTATTAAGATGCGCCGCGGGCGCCCCAGAAATTCGGCCGGCCCTCGCGCGCCGTCACGCGTCACCCTGCCCGACGATGTCATTGCCGCGCTGAGCCGGTGTGGACGACGATCTCAGCCGCGCCGTGGTCCAGCTGTCTCAGCCGTTACTGAGGGACGTCGTGACTCGGCCGCCAGCCGAGGCTGTCGAAATTACGGTGACAGTGCGCGTCATCGTCATCAAGCGGCTGCCGACGCTGATCCGGATGCCCGGCGTGTCGCTGGTGCCGCTTCCGGACGGCCGTGCCCTGATCTCGCTCGACGAGACGATGAGCGTCCATGAATCTCGAGGCTGAAACTTGACGACGCCATCGACGAGGCCACGGACCTGGAGCCGCAGGGAGCGATCGGCGATGTCCTCGATCCGCGAGATCCTCAAGTCCGCCCGCCAGAGCAAGGCGATCACCGTCCATCAACGCAACATCATCGTGCTTCAATCGACGCGACACCGCCGGATCGGCCGTGCCGTAGGCTCCGCTGGATGGAGGCCCTTAACGCGCGTTCAGGATCAATGCTTTGTCGCGATGAGGTACAACCGGCTCGCGGTGGCCAGATAAAGTGCATCGCCGACCACAGCCGGACGCGAATAGAGCGGGGCATCCATTTCGATCTGCGCCAGCAATTCCTTTCGCCGTCCGGCACGAAGAACGGTCATGAGTGCCTCCAACGTTCCCAACGTAAAGGCGGTCGCCGGCCAGCAGGAGGGATCCCCAGATGGCATCGTTCGTCTCGTGCTTCCAGAGGTGGGCACCGGTTGCCGCGTCCAGACAATGAACGGTTCCGCCCAGGTCCCCAACGTACAGCAGACCGTCCTTCACGATGGGCGTTCCCACCACGCGGCCGACCTCACGCGAAGTCCACAGGCGCCCGCTCTCGGTAACGTCTTCCTGGCCGTTGGGACTGATCGCATGAATCAACGAAGGTCCGTTGCCGTGCCCAGGAGACAGCCCCATGGCAACGAAGACGCGGCCGTCGGCGAAGACCGGTGAAGCAATGATGGAGCTGCGCGAAAGGACACCGGGGCGCGGAAGCCAGCGGGCATCCTTCGAGTTGCCGTCAAATCGCCAGACTTCCTGACCCGACGCTGCGTCGTAGGCGCGCAGCCAGCCATCTCCTCCGCCGAAGAGCACCTGCATGCGCCCGTTGACGTTGGCCGCCACAGGGCTGGACCACGGCGCCGTGCAGCACCCGGTCTCCTGCTCCGATGGCGCGCCAGACCACCTCGCCCGAGTGCTTGTTCACCGCGATCAAACTTGGAGCGCGCGACGATGGGACGCGCGTATGGCCTTCATTCTGGCCGTTGGAGGTACCGACCATCAGCAGATCACCCAGGGGCAACACGTCGCTATTGCAGGCTTCATGTGGAAAGACACCCAGGGCGGGCATGTCCAGTTGCCAGACGATGTCTGCTGCACCCTTGTCCTGTGAAGACCTCCTCCCGATATGGACCATCGTTCTCACCATCGCCGAAACCCTGCGTGTCGAGGCAACGGAGTTGACACTCGGCGGTGACGTAGTACAGCCGGTCGCCTTCAACATAAGGAGCACTTGTCGTCGAAGGCAACAGCCACTCCCTCAGGCCGCGCTCCACCCGCGGGGCCAGATCCTGCCAAAGGAACGCGCCATCCGTCGCCCGAAACGCCATGAGCACGCCTGAATGTTCCTGAAAGGCGGGGTTGATTTGCCGGGTATTGTCGGCACCCACATAGACCACATCGCCGGCAACCACGGGACTGCCATACACTTCGTTTCCCAACTCGACGCTCCAGACGATGTTCCGTCGCGTGGTCGTATCCCAGTCAACGGGAGGATTGCCCGTTTGAGCCACAGTCGTCTGGGGTTGGAGCGGGACGGAAGGCTCTGGCACATGGGGTGAGACCACAGGCTTTCCAGACTCGATGCCTGCGATGCGATTCAACGCCCACTCGGCTTGGTCACGCAATGCGGGATCGTTTGCGGACGCGATCAGCGCCTCCCGCGCTGTCTGTGCCTTCGGCCCGATGCTTCCGAGCGCCCCGGCCGCGCAGATGCGAACATAGAGGAACTCATCCTTCAGAGCTTCGATCAACTGAGGCACAGCCGACTGCGCGGCCGGGCCGATGCCTGCGAGGGCCTCACCCGCCGCCCATCGGACGCCGGGAATCGGATCGCCCAAGGCTCTGGCGAGGTCCTGAGTCGCCGCGCCCGCCTTCGGACCGATGGACGCCAAGGCCTCCGCCGCGTAAATGCGGACGTGTGGCTCCTCGTGCGACAGAGCCTCGACTAGAGCGCGTACCGAAGGACTGGCCCTCTCGCCCAAAGCGCCCAGGGCACGTGCGGCATCGGCCGCGACCATCGAATCCTCGTCTCTCAGCGCCCGTCTCAACGCCGGCTGAATCGATTCTGTATCGGGCGCCAGGTCGATCAAGGCATCAGCAGCAAAGCGCCGGAAGGAGACCTCCTCATGCCGAAGCAGCTCGACCAGCAGCGGAATGGCCGGCGGACCGATCTGCCGGATGATTTCAAAAGTCTCGCTGATGCAGGTCGTCATCGTCACTCGCGAGGAATCGTCTCAGCAAAGGCAGCGAACGCCCCGCCCCTTTGACCAGGGCGGCTTCGGCGGTTGCGCGGACCTTCCGGTCGTTGGCCAGCAGGCGATTTGCCCAGTCACGTACCAGGGCGGGATTTCTGGAAAGACTCGACTCCGTCTGGGGCGGCGGTGATTGGGACAGCGCGACCCCTTGGCTGAGGCCAGCGGCCAATACTATTGCGAGAGCACGTTTCTTCAGGAATGATCTCACGCCTACCAGTGGGTGAGCGATCCGTCGAGGCCGCCGATGGGTCGACCCTGGGCGCGCTCTCGGTCATCGCCTCGATGAAGGTGAGCTGTCTTTTCGTCGACGCTCACGCCGAGGCCCGGCCGATCGTTGGGCCACACCTTGCCGTTCCGGCACTCGAGGAACTCCGGCATGTAGGGCACCGGACGCTCGCCCTGGTTGTACTCCATGAGCACCTGACCGGGGAACGCCATCATCGTGTGCATGTGACCGGCGGTCGCGATCGGGCCGGTGAAGTGCGGCACGATGCCGACCTTGTGCGTGTCGCAGAGCGCCATGATCTTGAGCATCTCCGTGATGCCGCCGACGTTCGGCAGCGACGCGCGCGCGAAGTCGATGTCCCGCTGCTCGACGAGCGGACTGAACTCCGACCGCGTGCCCCACTCCTCGCCAGGCGCCAGCGGCACCGTCGTCAGCAGCCGCAGCTTCGGGATCTGCGTGCGGAACTGCTCTTCGCGGACCGGATCCTCGACGCAGAACGGCCGGTACGGCTCCATGAGCCTGCAGACTTCCACGGCCTCGTGGAAGTCGAACTTCTGGTGCAGATCGATCATCCAGTTGCCGTCCGGGCCGACGCCGTCGCGGATCTGCTCGACCGCCTTGATGATCTGCGGATGCGCGACCGCGAATCGAATACCGACCGCCGCCGCCAGGCAGCGCTGCAGTGCCGCGGCGCCAGCGCCGCGCCGCGACCGCCGCGGCGCCGCGCGCCCGGTGCTCGGCAGGATGATCGCTGTCCACGCGATACACGCGATAACCGGCGGCCATCGTCGCTGCCGCGCGCTCTTTCAAGCCCATCGCCTGCCGCCTCGGCCGGCGGCACGAGGCCCTGGGGCAGGCCTGACGTCGCGTAGAGCTCGATGTGCTCGCGCGCCTTCCCGCCGAACAGCTGATAGAGCGGCACGTTCAGCGCCTTGCCCTTGATGTCCCACAGCGCCAGGTCGATCGCGCCGAGCGCGTGCAGCCGTTCCTTGCCGGGCGAGTAGAACCCGTCCATGTAGACGCGCCTGCCAGATCATCTCGGTGTCGAACGCGTTCTTGCCGATGACGCTTCGGGCGACGTTGCGGACCGTGTCCGGCGATCCGCCCTGCCCGATCGCCGGTGATTCCGGCGTCGGTGTCGACGAGCACGACCATGTTGCTCTGCGGAAACGCCTGCGGGCCGTTGCGCGTTGTAGTTCGGCGGATAGAAGACGCGAATCTTCGTGACTTTCGCCGGCGACAGCCGCGCTTGCGGCGCGCTGCAGGGGCACCGGCATGCTCGCGCGCGCCGCAGCGCTCAGCCCGCCCCACGATGCCGGGACGAGCGATCCCAGTGCCCCGGCGACGGATTTCGTGAACGTTCTGCGGTTCAGGTTCACAGAGCCTCCAGGCGCTTCGAGCCGTAGTCGGTTGAAATCGCGCCAGTGTAGCACTCAGGATCCAGACCGAGCGCAGACCGAGCGAAGAGAGGGTGAGCACGCCGAACTGCGCATGGAACAACGCCGCGTGACGGGGTGGAGGTCCGCGCTAAGCTAGCGCGAGCGACGGTGTTCGAACCGAGCGCCGTTGAGGGCCGCTACATGATCCCGGTAAGGGCGGGGGAGGATGACGCCCGGCGTCGCGCGCTTCATCGCGCTCCGGGCACGATATCTGCTCCGCGCGTGGCACACCGCCGCGTCGGGATTCTGTCGCACACGTTTTCGGGCGCAAGAATCACACGACCGCAGCAGCCGATCGGCAAATGGGGCGGATTTCCGGAGCGCCTCGGCCGGCCGGAGGTATGCGAGACGAGGCTGGCGCAGCACTGGCGCCTAATCCTTCGTAGTGGTGACCCGGTTCGATGGTGAGCGCCATGACTGACTCGAGACGCACACAAGCAGCGCCGAACAGCCACCCGAGGTCGCATCGGACCGGCGCCGCAGCCGGAGCGCGTGGGCGTTGGGCGGCGTCGTGGTCGTCGCCGGCTCCATGGCGGTTGGCGTTACGACGTGGCGATCCCGACCCGCAGGCGATCGAGGCGCCGCCGTCAAATCAATTTCTTCCCGACCGTCGAGAACAAGCGTCCGGCGCCAGGACCTGCACCCGACGGGATGGTGTGGATTCCCGGCGGCGAATTCTCGATGGGGCGCAGGAGCCGCCGGATCGCGCACGACGCGGTCGGGATGCAGGCGACGACAGACTCACGACCGGTCCATCGCGTCTGCGGTCGACGGCTTCTGGATGGACGCGCACCGAAGTGACGAACGAACAGTTCGCTCGTTTCGTGAAGGCGACGGGTTACGTCACGTTGGCCGAGCGGACGCCGCGCGCCGAAGACTTTCCCGGCGCGCCGGCCGCAGACCCTCGTGCCGGGTTCAGTGGTCTTTTCACCTCCCGCGCCACGCCGTTCCGCTCGCCGATCCGCTACCAGTGGTGGGCGGACGTCAACGGCGCGAGCTGGCGTCATCCGCTCGGTCCGAAGAGCTCGATCGCGGGACAGGAGCAGTTTCCCGTCGTGCACGTCGCGTACGCGGACGCGCTCGCCTACGCGCAGTGGGCCGGAAAGCGTCTGCCGACCGAAGCGGAGTGGGAGTTCGCCGCGCGCGGCGGCTTGTCGGGGCGGCTCTTTCCGTGGGGCGATGCAGTTCACGAACGACGGCCGCTGGATGGCCAACACCCATCAAGGGCACTTTCCCGATCACGACAGCGGCGCGGACGCGTTCACGGGCGTCGCGCCGGTCGCGCAGTTTCCGCCGAACGGCTACGGGCTCTATGACGTGGCCGGGAACGTCTGGGAGTGGGTCAGCGACTGGTATCGCCCCGACTACTACGCCCGGCTCGCGTCGACCGGTGCGGTCGCTCGTAACCCGCAAGGCCCGGCCGACTCGTTCGATCCCGACGAACCCGGCGTGAAGAAACGCGTGCATCGCGGCGGATCGTTTCTCTGCACGGATCAGTACTGCTCCCGCTACATGGTCGGCACGCGCGGCAAGGGCGAGGTCGGCACCGGCACGAACCATCTCGGATTCCGCTGCGTGAAGGCGACACTGGATCATGAAACAGTCGATATCGGCTCGGCGTCGTCTGCGGACTGATGCTGGCTGCTCGCGAGGCCGGCGGCCGCGCAATTGAACGGCAGTCACAGTCTGGGTGATTTCGGCGTGCAGTCCGGCTCGCAGCCGCAGCCCGGCTTCTACGCCGCGCTCTTCTACTATCGCTACGACACCGACACCATCAAGAACAAAGGACGGAGAGATCATCCGCCCGGCACCGAATTCTCCGGGCAGCATCGGAGTGACCGCCGTTGCGCCGATTCTCTGGTATGTGAGCAAGGCCAAAGTCCTGGGCGCGAACTACGGCGCGATGAGCAGTGCTTCCCTGGGCGAATCAGCGCTCTGAAGCGCCGGCGTTCACGGTCGGCCAGACCGTCGACACCAGTTTCGCTGACCTGCTGATTCGTCCCTGTTGACCTCGGCTGGCACCGCAAGGGCGCGGACGTCACCGCCGGGATTCCAGTTCTACGCTCCAACCGGCAGGTATGCACGCGGCGGCAGCGACAACATCGGCAAAGGCATGTGGACCTACGAGCCGTTCGTCGGCACGACCGTTTACTTTGATCGAAAGCGGACCGTGAGCCTGGCCACCACGGCCTTCTGGGAACTTCACGGCGACAAGAAGGACACCAGCACGAAGGTCGGGCAGCTCGCTGACGCTCGAAGGCGGTCTGGGCAAGTCGTACCTCGGAGGCGGACTGATTCTCGGCGCCGCGTATTACGCGCAGTGGAAGCTCACCGAGGATCAGCTGGCCGAGTTCGTCCTGCCGGGCGGAACCGGGCACGTCGTGGATTTCCCCGGCAAGCACAAGGTGTGGGCCTTCGGGCCGGACGTGACGCTGCCGGTCGCGCAGCAAGTCGAAGCTCTTTTCACTCGTCAACATCCGCTACTTCTGGGAAACAGGCGCGCGCGCCTCAAGACACAGGGGCAGACGCTGGCCGTCACCGCGACCTTTCCCCATTCCAAGCGTGAAGCTGCAATGAGTCGACGCATCTGGACCGATGGCTGACGTTGTTAAAACCGGACTGCGCAGCTCAGTGACCGTGTCACGCGGAAGAAGTGGACGGCTTGGAGTGTGATTCTGAGAAGCGGACCCCGATGTGTTCTCGGCGCCGTCTGCGGCACTGACGCTGACCGGCTGCAGCGCCTCGTGCCGGCGCCGCAGCAGACCGCGGCGCCGGCCGCGACTACCGGTGGTGAAGCCTGATCGAACGGTGCTGCCGCTCGCCCGAACCAGAAGCCTCCGACCTACAAGGAGCTCGACGCGCGGAACGCCAAGCCGCCGGCGCGGTTCGAGGTCAAGGCGCCCGCAAGGCGCGCCCAACGTCGTGATCGTGCTGATCGACGACGTCGGCTTCGGCGGGCCGAGCACGTTCGGCGGACCCATCCGCACGCCGACGATGGACCGGCTCGCGCAGGTCGGGCCTGCGCTTCAACAACTTCCACACCACGGCGCTGTGCTCGCCGACGCGCAACGCGCTCAAGACCGGACGGAACCACCACACCGTCAACACCGGCTCGATCATGGAGACCGCGACGGCCTTCCCCGGCAACACCGGGCAGAATCCGAACAGCGTCGCGCCGCTGGCGGAAATGCTGCGGCTCAACGGCTACAGCACCGGCGCCTTCGGCAAGTGGCACGAAACCGCCGCCTGGGAAACCAGCGTGTCGGGCCCGTTCGACCGCTGGCCCACGCACCAGGGCTTCGACAAGTTCTACGGGTTCATCGGCGGCGAGACCGACCAGTGGTATCCGCTCATCTACGACGGCTTGATCAAGGTCGATCCGCCGAAGATGCAGAACTACCACTTCACCGTGGACATGACCAACCAGGCCATCAACTGGGTGAAGGCGCAGCAGTCGATGACGCCGGACAAGCCGTTCTTCGTCTACTACGCGACCGGGGCGACGCATGCGCCGCACCACGTGCCGAAGGAGTGGGCGGACAAGTACAAGGGCCAGTTCGACAAGGGCTGGGACCAGGTCCGCGCCGAAACGCTCGAGCGGCAGAAGAAGCTGGGCGTGATCCCGGCGAACACGCAGCTGGCCGACCGGCCGAAGGACATCAAGGCGTGGGACTCGCTGCCGGCCGACCAGCGGCGCCTCTTCGCGCGCCAGGCCGAAGTGTTCTCGGGATTCCTGGAGCAGACCGACAGCGAGATCGGGCGGTTCGAGAAGGCGCTCGAGGACATCGGCGAGATGGACAACACGCTGTTCATCTACATCGCCGGCGACAACGGCACCAGCGCCGAGGGCGGCTTCGTCGGCATGTACAACGAGATGACCTACTTCAACGGCGTGACCGAGAAGGTCGAGGACCTCATCCCGCTGATCGACAAGTGGGGCGGTCCGGAAACCTTCCCGCACATGGCCGCCGGCTGGGCGGTGGCGTTCGACACGCCCTTCACGTGGACCAAGCAGGTGGCGTCCGACTTCGGCGGCACCCGCAACGGCATGGTCATCCACTGGCCGCAGGGCATCAAGGAGCAGGGCGGCCTGCGCAGCCAGTTCTCGCACGTCATCGACATCGCCCCGACGATCCTCGAGGCCGCCGGCTTGCCGGAGCCCAAGAGCGTCAACGGCGCGGTGCAGACGCCGATCGAGGGCACGAGCCTGCTCTACGCCTTCAACGATGCGAAGGCGCCGGAGCGGCACAAGACGCAGTATTTCGAGATGTTCGGCAATCGCGCGATCTACAGCGACGGCTGGATGGCCCGCACCATCCACCGCGCGCCGTGGCAGACCAGCAACCTGCCGCCGCTGACGTCCGATGTCTGGGATCTCTACGACGTGAGGAACGATTTCAGCCTCACGAAGAACCTGGCCGCCGAGCAGCCCGCGAAGCTGAAGGAGATGCAGGCCCTGTTCATGAAGGAAGCCGAGAAGTACCACGTGCTGCCGATCGACGACCGGACCATCGAGCGCACGAACCCGGCCCTCGCGGGCCGGCCGGACGTGCTCGGCGACCGCAAGTCGCTCACGCTCTACGAGGGCATGCAGGGCATGCTGGAAAACACCTTCATGAACATCAAGAACCGCTCGAGCAAGATCACCGCGGAGCTCGAGATCCCGGCCGGCGGCGCCAACGGCGCGATCCTGTCGCAGGGCGGGCGCTTCGGCGGCTGGTCGCTGTACATGAAGGACGGCAAGCCGGCCTACACCTACAACTTCCTCGGGCTGTCGCGCTACACCGTCACCGCGCCGCAGGCGCTGCCGCCCGGTCCGGTCACCGTCACGCTCGACTTCGCCTACGACGGCGGCGGCGCCGGCAAGGGCGGCAAGGCGACGCTCTACGTGAACGGAAAGCCGGTCGCCGAGGGGCGCGTCGAGAAGACGCAGCCCAACATCTTCTCGGCGGACGAGACGGCTGACGTCGGCATCGACAATCAGACACCGGTCGCCGAGGGCATCGGCATCGGCGCGGAGACTCGATTCACCGGCAAGATCAACAAGATCACGCTCGAAATACGGTGAGGAGAAGTGGCCCGACGTGGCCGGTCCGGTCGACCGGCACGCCGGGCACCCAGCTGCCGCCGCGGGCTTCGAGGAACCGCGACGACAGAAGGAGAACACTCCATGCGGCACGAGACAGGCTCTGCCTCGGCATCATGGCGTTCGTGGCGTCCTGCGCGCTTCGCTGGGACCCGCGCTCGCCCAAACGACGCCGACTGACGCGGCGATTGTCGGAGCTGCGGCAGCTTCTGGCCGACCAGCGCGCGGCGCTCGATCGCCAGGCTCAGATCATCGAGGAGCAGGGGCGAAGACTGGCGGCGTTGCAGAGCGGGTCGAGGCACGACCGCAGCACGGGAGCGACCGACTTGACATGCCGGCGACGACGGCAGCGACAGCCGCGGTCGGGGCTCAGGCCCCCGTGCCACAGCAGCCGACAAGCCGGACGGCTGCCGAGCCCACGCCGGATCTGCCCGCGATGGTCGTTTCAGCAGGAGATTTCCCGGGTTCGATCCGCATTCCCGGGACCGAGTCGGCCTTCAAGCTCGGCGGTCAGGCGCGACTGGTCGCGGTTCACACGCTGAGCGCCCTCGGGACCGGAGGATCGGTTCGTCACCTCCTCGATTCCCGTCGGAGTCCGCAGAGCGGGAGACGAGGCGCGCACGGTCTACTCGCCCATCGCGAGCCGCTTGAGCACCGAGCTTCGGATGCCGAGTCAGCGAGGGCCGATGCGCCTGTTCATCGAAACCGACTTCGCCGGCGCCGGCCGGACGATCGAGGCTGCGGCACGCGTTCCTCCAGACGCAATCGCTTCGTCGTCGGCCAGACATGGTCCACGTTTTCGGATCCGGAGGCCGACACCATCGGGATCGACTTCGAAGGCCTGAATGCCATCTCGCGGTTCCGGCAGCCGCTGTTTCGCTGGACGCCGAGCGGCACGGCGGCGCGCTACCAGTGGGCCTTCGCCGTCGAGAATCCCGCGCCCGATCTCACAGGCGCCGAGGGCCTCAACTTCACGCCCGACTTCATCGCGAGGCTGAAATTCCAGCCGGGCCGAAAACGGGGACTGGCGCTCTACACGGATCACATCCAGGCGTCGCTGCTGGTCAGGCAGTTGCGCGGCGAAGTGCCCGGCCAATCGGGCGACGCGCTCGCCACCGGCGGGCATCGGCGGGAACATCAGCGGCGTCCTCGTGCCGCGCTGGGATGCGGACGACCGCATCAAGTTTGCCGTCAACGCCGGATCCGGGATCGGACGCTACATCGCGGACTTGAGCTCACTCGGCGGACAGGATGCGGTGTACGACCCCGTGCAGGTCAGCCTTCGTGCGCTCCCGGTCTCGAGCGGATAGCTCGGCTACGAGCACGCCTGGTCGCGAGTCTTCACGACGGCCGTGACCTACGGCGTGGTGAACGTCAGCAACCTCGATATTCAGCCGGACGATGCGTTCCACCGGACCCAGCGGACATCGATCAATCTGATGTGGAATCCGGTGCCGTTCGTGGACATCGTCGTCGAGTTCCTGGCCGGCACGCGCGTCAACAAGAATGGCCAGCGCGCCTCCTCGAGTCAGATTCAGAGTGGCTGGACGCTCAAGTTCTGACGCGCGGCAGTCTCGAGGCTCAGACTTCTAGGAGGACAGCGCCGTGCCTAACGCCACCAGGCTCGAATGGATCGGGAAGTACGCCGCGATCCTCAGCGCCCTCGTCGCCACGGCGGTCGGCATCGGCGCAATACCGGCGAGGCGTGTCGCAGAGCATCAGGGAGCTCGAATGGAAACAGGCCGACATGGCGCGAACCCTGATCAACGGCATGATGAACGATGAGGGTTGGCAGGCGATGACGATGCTCGACTGGGAGGAAGGCCGCGACTACGAGATCGCGCCAGGCACGACAGTGCGCATCCTCCCGCGTGATGTTCCCGTGGCCATCGAAGCCGTCCTTGCGAGCGAACGGGCCGAAGCGCACGGAGACACAGCGATTCATCACTGACAGATATGACCGCTTTCTGTTCCGGGTGAGTCAGTTGCAGGCGGCGGTACGCTCGGGCTTGGTGCGAAAGGACGATGTCGGTTTCCGCTCGAGTGGTACGTCGAGAAGCGGATCTGCCAGCACAAGAAGCTGCTGCTTGCGTATATCGCCGAGAACTCCACGATTGAGTCGAGGCAATTCTTCGAGTCTCTCGATGCCTGGCAGCGATGTTCTTCTGACTAATTCAGCCACTTTCGTCAGAAGCCGGCAGGGACGCGATGAGAGATGCGCCGCCTCACCGCAACCGGGCGTATTCCGCCGCGCTGCGTTCAGATGAGCGGGATCCTGGCGTCGGCGTTCTCCCACAGCGCAAACAGATCGTCGGCACGCGCTTCTCGCCTTGCGGCGGTGTCGCCCGAGAGCGCGAGCGCTCTCGCCAGCTGCAGCCGCGCCAACGCGTCCATGGGATCGACGAGCACGATGCTGCGATGGTCGACAATCCGCTGAAACTCGGCGGCGGCCTCTACCGGCTGCTGCGCCGCCAGATACGCCAGGCCGCGAACGTAGATCGGATAGAGCTTGCCGAAGTACCCATTGAAGCCGATGCCGCCCGTGGCGAGGTCGAAGCGGGAGGCCGTCTGCAGCGATTGAATCGCCGCTGCCGCATCACGTGCGTCCAATGCGAACAGAGCCCGCAGCGTCGGCGAGATACATGAATTGCACCGACGTGTCCTCCGGATGGTCGCGGGCCAGATCGTCGGCAAGCGCACGCGATCGCGACACATCACCGGACACGGCGAGCGCGAACGCGGCGGCATAGTCCACCTCGCGGCCCCTGCCGAGCGCGAGGGCCGTGGTCGACCTTCTGCCTGGCTGCTGCCGGATTCCCATAAAGCGCTTCCCACACTGCGGTTGCCGCTTCGAACAAGGCGGCCCGCTCGAGCCTTCCGGACTGCTTCGCGATGGCGACGGCGATCGCGGCCGTCCGCCTCGCGTCCTGCAGTTGGGCGGAGCCAGCCAGGCGCAACGCTTCCAGATGCGAGATCAAGTCTTCCGTGGAGCGACTGGCTCTGGCCATCGCGGCCTGCTGACGCATGCCTTCGCCATCGCCGCGCAAGAACGCGATGAAGTAGCGAACCAGGAAATAATCAGAGGCAAGCTTGCGCTCTTCCGCTCGACGGATGGTGGCTTCGGCCGCGTCCAGGCGATTCAGGTAGAGTTCGCTGTACGCCTTACTGCCGTGTGAAGGTGCGGAGCCTCCCTCGGGATCAAGAGCCATGACCTCTCGGCTGCGGCGATCGACCGCTCGTATCTGCCGGTGCTCCTCGTGGCGAAACCGGCCAGCAATCCGTGAGGCATGGGATCGCGCGGATAGGTCTGCGCCCACGCTTCCAGCGTCTCCATCTCCCGGTCCATGTTGCCCGTGACCTGCCGGTCGTACAGCGTCTCGATGTAGAATCGCTCGGCGTCGCTCGCGCGATGGCGCAACTGGTACGCCTTGACCGTGCTCTGCCGCGACAGCGCCGACTCTCCGTCATTGCTGTAATAGATCCCGAGCCTGCGCATGGGCGATCGCGAAGTCCGGATCGATCGCGATCGCACGCTCGAACAGCGGCACGGCCCGCGCGCCGCCGGATGACGCGAACACCTGCGTCGCGGCGGTGAACGCCTTCCACGCGTCCAAAGATGCCGTCGTCGCTTCCTGGAGCGGCCTGGAGTATTTCTCGATGGTGGCGACCGATTCACCCAGTCGCTGGCGGAACCTGAGTGGCCATCTGACTCAGCGAGCCGAGGACATCTTCCTTTCGCGCCACCTGCGCCTGCTCGTCGGCGAGCGATGTCGCCGGTGGTGCAGTTCTTCGCCCGCAGGGCCGAGGATGTACTGACTGCCCAGGCTGGCGATCGATCCATCGAGCACCGCGGCGCTTGCCGTTCGGACGCACACGGCCTGAGCGATCTCGGGAGTCAGCCGCGCATCCGGCGACTGCTGCATCATCGCCAGCGTTTTTCCGATGCGATCATCCGACACGAGGCTGAGGAACGGCGATTGCTGAAGCTGCACCGCGAGTCCCTGTCGCAGCGTGTCGTCGAACACCGGATCGCCGGTCGTGTTGGTGAACTCGGCGAGCACGATCGTGTCCTTGTCGGTCAGCGGCGCAGGACGGCGGCTATAGATCACGCCCGCGACGGCGGCGGTGACGACGACGGCGGCCGCGCCGATCGAGAGCCACCGCGCGCGGCGACGCCCGAGCGCCGCGTGCGGCGCCACCGTGCGCGCCTGGCCCGCGTCTCAGACGTTCGAGATCGGTCGCGCAGGTCGGCGCGCGTGCTGATAGCGAAGTTCGCGGTCAGTCTCGAGACACTTCGAGATGATGCGCTCCAGCTCCGGCGACGCCTCGACGCGCAGCCGGACGCGCCTGCGCGGGCCGCGTCCCCTTGACCATTTCGTAGAGAACCAGGCCGAAGCTCCAGATGTCGGCGCGGTGATCCACCGCCTCGCCGCGGGCCTGCTCCGGCGCCATGTAGGCGGCGGTTCCCATCACGACACCCTGCCGCGTGCCGGCAATCGTGGTCACGTCCGCCTGCGTGCGTGGCCGGCGCTCGCATCTTGGCGAGGCCGAAATCGAGCACCTTCACGCGATCGCGCGGTCCGATGAAGATGTTGGCGGGTTTGATGTCGCGGTGGATGATGCCCGCGCGTATGCGCGGCGTCCAGCGCGTCGGCGATCTGGATGCCCACGTCGAGCGCCGTGTTCAGGCTCATCGAACCGGCGGCGAGCCGATCCTTCAGCGTCGTGCCCTCCAGATACTCCATGACGATGAACGACCGCCCGTCCTGCTCGCCGATGTCGTGGATCGTGCAGATGTTGGCGTGGTTCAGCGCCGACGCCGTCCGCGCTTCGCGCGCGAACCGGCTCAGCGCCTCGGGATCGCTGCGAGCTCTTCGGAGACGAACTTGAGCGCCACCGGACGGCGCAGCCGCGAATCTTCGGCTTTGTAGACCACGCCCATCCCGCCGCCGCCGAGCTTCTCGACGATGCGGTAGTGCGAGAGCGTCTGACCGATCAGCGGATCGCCGCCGGCCTGACTGCCGTCGTCGCTGCGCTGCTCCGGCGAGCTCGCGTGCGGCGAGATCGATCGCCGGAGCGCCGAGGAACCTGTCGGCACGGTCGTGTGCGGCGAGCAGCGAACGGACTTCGTCTTCCAGCCGTTGGTCGCCGCCGCACGCGTTGCGAAGATAGGCGTCGCGCTCTACCGCGGGAATGTCGAGCGCGGATTGCAGCAGCTGATCGACGTGATTCCAGCGGTCATTGTCCATTGGCGGTCGGGCCGGCGAGCTCTCGATACAACCAGGCTTTCGCGCTTTTCCGCTACTCACGACCTCAGGCATGGCGGTGGTCGCGGCATTATATCGGGCCTTCTCCGTTTCTTCGACTGATAGCTCCATCGCGCCGTCTGCGCCTATCTCAGTAGAACGCCGCTATTCGACACGAAATGAATCACTCTTGAGGAGGGGACCTATGAGACATCTCACAACCGTTGCACTGATGCTCAATCTCGGTATCGCAAGCCTATATGCACAACAGCCCGCTGAAGAACACTCCCGCGCCGGGCGCGGTAAGGATGAGGTTCTCGGGAAGCACAATGTCCACCACACTCGCTATCGCGCCCAACACCCTTGAACCACGAATCACATGTGGCCGGTAACAGTTCGCTGGGACCGTTCACCTATCGTGGCCTGTGGGCCGACGATCCCAGCTCGCAGACCTCCGGCAGTTGCGGCAGCGGTTTCGGCCCGAATTTTCGAATTGTGGCCGGCGCGGGGTGTTTCGCTTCGAGGATGGAAGTCTCTTGACGGTCCAGCTCACAGAGGGAACTCTGTGCGTGGATATCGCGGATCCCGCGCATCCGGTGGGCCGCCAGTTCGAGACTTATCAGATCACAGGCGGAACCGGCCGTTTCAAGCGATGCCGCCGCGAGTTGCGGCGTAACGGCCAGAGAGTGCACCCTTCAACTGACAACCACCAGGGGCTGGTGTTGCGCGACTCCTCCGGCGCGCCCAAGTTCATCACGTTTACGGGTGAATTCCAGGGAACCGCCCCCCATTTCGGCAACGAGCGACGAATGTTGCCATAGCGCGAGTCAAGGCACGGAAAGACGTGACACGGACGATATCGGCGGGTCTCGGCAGAAGGGAGCCCTCGGACGACGTCCGTTGAGGATTCTCGTCGCTCCGGCGCAGCATCGAGAGGGTGTTCGCACCGGCACGAAGGAGCAGATGAACTGATCGCCGCCTCGCGTGCGGCGCCCTTCGGCGCGGCATTCTTCGCATGTGCGCGCCAGTGGGTACTGCGGCCAGGGCGGCCTGATGATAATTTATCAACGTCGCCCGAATTCAAACGCAGTGCCTGCCTTACCGAGGTTGAAAACTGCGCTGTCGGACGCGTGAAAGGATTTGGATGTCGAACTTCCTGTCGCAGCTCACGACAAGCGAGCGGGCGCGGCTCCTTGAAGAGCTGAACTACATGAACCTCGAGGAGATTCGCGGCTTCTGTTCGGAGCGCGCGATTCCTTACAGGATCGTGGCCGAGTACTCGAACGGGAAGGTGAAGGCCACGAAGGACACCGATCGAAAGCCGATCGTGCTGGCCCGTGTCCGCCGCTATCTCAGGACAGGCCAGGTCGGTCAGCCCACCCGCATCTCCGCGCAGATCGTCCGCGAGGAGAATCCACCAGCGCGGCTCGGACCTCGCGACCGCCTCTACTATCGTTGGTACGCGAAGGAGTTCGAGGGTGTCATGCGATTGCTCCGCGACCTGACCGCCGGCCGGTTCCGGGATGGCGCCGTTGCGCGCGTGCTCGCGATGGAGTTCTGGACGCGCGGAGAAGCGCCCACGTTCGAGGAGTTCGCCCGATCGTGGACGAAAGCCAAGGCCGAGGAGCACCGGCTGCTCACGCCGGAGTACGCCTACCTGACCGACCTCCGCCACCAGCGCGCCGACGGCGACTGGAAGGCCTTGCGCAAGGCCAAGGCGAAGTCCGCTCTGGAGACGCTTGCGAGAATCGCTCCCGTTCGAGCGGCCGACGGGCGGTTGTTTCGGATGGTGCGCGGCTCGTTTGCGACGGCACGAAGACCACGCGTCACGTTTCGTCGATCGCAGAGCGCAGGCTTCGATCGACGGCTGCTGGCCCAAAACCTGCCGCCGGGATTCGGGGCCGCGTGGTCAGCGCAAGCGCCGTTGAGCGAACGCCGCACTCCTGAACCGGACTTCAGGCGGCACCGCTCTGAACACGACGGCCCGCTTCTCATCTGAGAATTCTGATCCACGACGTCTGTTCTGGCGGGCCTCGACCTGCTGGTGTGCGGGCACCGACCAGCGTTGTGGGCTGGGTTGGCCCACCGCTCGCGCCTTCGGCGCTATGGCGGGCATCCTTCGCCTTGCATTCAGCGAGGCGAAGGATGGTGGACCTGACGGGAGCCAGTTGGAACCGCTTCCAACTGTTCATTCACCGTATTGACATTACTGCGGTTAGCCCACTCGATGGCGCTAAGAGGATGACCGCCGTGCCGGCTACTTCGTCGCCAGCCGACGCCTTAGCCACTGATCCAGCACGCCGACGTTGAAGTCGCTGATGTAGTGGCCGCTCTCGAACTCGTGGTAGTCGACCGCGACGCCCATCGGCTTCAGCGCCTGCCGAATGTCGTGCGCCGAGCGGATGGGAATCTGGCTGATCGTCCGTGCCCGTGAGTGACGAGGATCGGAAAGCCTCGCAGCCGTTCAGGCGCCGCGTGATTGTCGCGGACCGCCGCGACCAGCCGGCCGCTCAAAACCGCGGCGCCGGCGATCTTCTCCGGCTCCGTCAACGCAATCGCCAGCGTCAGCATCGCGCCCTGGCTGAATCCGGCCAGATAGACACGGCCTCGATCCGCCCCCGTCGAGTCCGCCACCTGATCGATGCACTCGATGACCATCCGTCGCGCGTTGTCGAGTTCGTCGGCGGTGTTCCCGTTCACCCACGAGTAGCTGCCGGGGCGAATCTGGCACGGCCCGCGAAGGCTCGCCACCGCCAGACGCGGATCGAGCCGCGCGGCCATCGGCAGCAGATCCCGCTCGTTCGCGCCGAAGCCGTGCAGCAGGACGAGCATCGGAGGTTTGCCGGGTGCCGGCTTGCGCGGCGCCTGATGGACGACGGTCAGCGGTTGGGCGGCCGCGCCCACCGGGCGGCACGCGAGGCCGATCGACGAGCGCGATCAGCAGGATGAGAACCGAACGAGGGAGCGGCATGGTCGGGCGTCGTGGACGATAGCAGATCGGGCGCTCGACTTGAAACATCTCGACGGGCAAGCGGCTGCATGTGGTCGGTTCCGAGCTTACTTCTCGAGACCGCGAATGAAGCGCACGGCCGAACGAAGGATGTCCTGCGCGAGGTCGGGCGGGTCGGTCGGCCGTTCGGACACGAGAAAGAGCCGGTGGTCGCGCGTCGCCACCGCCGATATCCGATATCCCAATCGCGTCGTCGCGTGAACGTCGAGCGCGTCTCCGGCCAGCACTGTCGTGGGAGTGTCGGGCAACGCCCCGCGCTCGGCGCGCTCGGCGAACAGCGACAGTGTCTGCCCGTCGCCGCGGATGACGACGTGTGCGTAGTTGCGACCCTTGTACGGGCACATGTGCGCGTCGATCACGTGGTAAACGCCGTGTGACCGACCGACGGCGTCGACAATGTGCTCGAACGGTGGCGCGAGGTTCTGCGCCGCGCGATCCGGGTCGTACGCAGTACCACTCGGGTAGGTGAGCGCACAGGCGACGTGATCCTCGGCCGAGTCGTTATAGGCGGCCGCGTCGACACGCCTGCCCGCCCAGCACGCGACGGCAACGGCGGCGACCAGCGTCGCGGCAACGGCTCCGAGACGGGCGACGCGTTGCCACGAGCGCTGCTCGCGATCCACGGCGTGCGTGATGCGCACCCTCACGCGATCGGCGTTGACATCGTTCACAGCGAGGTCGAGCGTTTCTGACAGCAGCGCGCGCAACCGCTGCCGGCGCTTCAGTTCCGCCGCGCAGTCGCGGCACTCGGCCACGTGGCGAAGGACGCCATGGTTGGTCTCGACCGAGAGCTCCTCGGAGAGATACGAGTCCATCAACTCGCGTACCTGCTGACAGTCCAGGTTCACGACCGCGCCCTCCGCTGTGCAGACAGGTCCATTCCGCTTCGCGCTCCGGTTGACGATTCGGGTGCATGCCGCGCCAGCTCCAGGCGCAGGAGTCCACGACCGCGGCTGAGACGGGACATCACGGTGCCGACTGGGACGTTCAGCGCCTCCGCCGCTTCGCGATACGTGAGCCCCTCGACATCCACCAGCAGGACCAGCGTCCGGAAGTGCTCCGGCAGGCGGTCGAACGCCGCCTTCACGGCCCTGGCGGTCAGAGCGTCCGGCGTTGGCGCGTCGATGAGCAACGCCGCCTCGCCGGCGGCATCGAGGTCGACGAGAAACGGTTGCCGCGCGCGTTTGCGGTTCTGAGCGGAATGCGTGAAGAGCAGGATCTTGTAGAGCCAGGCGCGGCAGTTGGTGCCGGCTGCGAAGCGATGGAACGACCGCCACGCCTGCAGATACGTTTCCTGCAGCAGGTCCTCGCCGGCGTCAGCGCTTCCGCAGAGCCGCGTTGCGAAGCGGAGCAGTTCAGGGACATGCACCAGCGCCGCCCGATCGAATTCTTCCCGCCGCTGATGAGATATGCCGAACATCGCGCGTGGCGATTGTAGATGTTCCGACCCGGCACTTTTATTCCCGGAATAGATCGACGGTCGGCGGATATACAGCATCTGTCGGCTTCGGCACGGCCGGGAGCAGCCCGCCCGTTCGTCGAAGCCCGGAAAGGTCTGCAATGTCCCGACTTTCCTATGCCGTGTCGATCGCCTTGCTGGCGTCAGGCTCTGTCGCAGCCATGATGGTCGAGCAGGCCAAACCAGCTCCCACCTACGAGTCCGCGCTCTCGCGGTCATGGGAGGACGTGCACAACCGGGTCCTGGCCATGGCCAAGGACACGGTGTTTCCCGACAGCAAGCTCGCCTGGAAGCCGCATCCCGACTCGCGCAGCGTGATGGAAGAACTGCGGCACGTGACCATCGGCCTGGAAATGACGACGGCGGAAGCCAAGGGCGAGAAGTTCGATTTCGAGGCGCGCGAGAAGGCCGACGCCGGCAAGCCGAAGACGCGGGCGTCAGTCGTCGCAGAAATGGAAGCGGCGATTGCCGCCTCGTATCCTCTCGTCAAGTCGAAGCCGCGGCCGCAGCTGCTTGGCTGGCTCGAACACCAGGGCGAACACTACGGCAAACTGGTGACCGCGTACCGCGTCAACGGCGTGGTCCCGCCTGTCAGCCGGCCGAAGAAATATCAGGCTGCGGCTGGAGTGGAATCGCTATTCCTGCCGCAGCGTTTTCATCGGATCGACCTGGGCGGCTCGACTCGCAGGGATCCACGCCGCGAACAGGCACGCGACAACAATCACCAGCAGGCTGGAGAGGTATGCGACCGGATCGGTGACGTGCACGATCTCGGAAATCATCGCGCCGACTTCGGTTGCGAGCACGAGTCTCGCCAATGACGCGGCGAGTCCAGCACCGGCCAGCAGCCCGAACAGGACTGGCCGGGTGGTTTGCGCCAACATCAACTGCGTCACCTTCCGAGACGAGGCGCCCAGCGCGATCCGCACGCCGATCTCCCTGGTGCGCTGCTCGACCAGATACGACAACACGCTGAAGAGCCCCGAAACGGTCAGCAACAGCGCGAGCCCGCCGAGAATCACCGACACCCAGAAGGCGATCTGTCAGGAAGAAGGTCTCGAGCCTCGCCACGGTCCGCAGGGTGATGATCTTGCCCATGTTCGGATCGATCCTGGTGAGTCGCTCGAGCAGCGTTTGCCGCGCCAGGTCGGCATCGCCTCGAATGCGAGCCACCAGGAAGGTCTTTGGCGCATCGACGGTGGTCGGCAGGAATACGCCGGCTTCCTTCACATCGGTGATCCGAAAACCGGCGACGTCTTTCGAGACGCCGATCGACCGTGACCGTGCGCGGCGTCAACGGCGCGTCGCCGGCGCCTGCCTCGGGATTGATGGTGAGGAAGGCGCCGACCGCGCTGGGCGGTGAGATCCGGCTCGATCCTGAATGTCTTGCCGACGCCATCGCCATTCGGCCACAACGTCCGTGCGACCGACTCCGAGACGATCGCCACCGGATGCTCGTCGCTTTCCGCGGTCGTGAACGCGCGCCCGCGCACGATGGGAATGCCAAGCACGTCGAAGTAGCCCGCCGAGACGTGCTCTGTACGAGAGCGCGATCTTCCCCGCGCCGGCGTCACCAAATGCGCGGGGTGGCCGTGCCAGCAACGGCGGCCTGGCTCCCGCGACAGCCGTCACCGTGGGGTCGCTGCCAAGCGCCTGCAGCATGGCGTCGCGCTTGTTGCTCGTTGATCGCGTCGATCGAGAGCGTATCGGCGGTGCGAAACCCTGGACTGAATTGCGATGATGCGATCGCGCTGCGCAGAAAGATCGCGGAGCAGATCAACAGCAGCGCCGATGCAAAGACCTGCACGCCGATCAGGACGTTGCGCGCGCGGCCAGGTCGCGCGTCCTTGACCAGCTCGCCGCGCAGCGTCCGGGCCGGCTCGATGCGGGTGGCTTGCAGCGCCGGCACCAAGGCGAAGAAGGCCGGTGGCGGCGATCGCCGCCAGCACCAGGAACAGCGCGACGCGCCAGTCGGCGGCGGGCACGCTGAAGCTGACGTCACCCAGATCGACGGGCATGGTGCGCATCGCCCAGTAGACAGCGCCCTCGAGCGCGAGGCGCGAGACGAGGTATCCGCCGGCGGCGGCCGCCAACGCGAGCAACACGCTTTCGGTCAGCAACTGCCGGACAATGCGGCGCCGCGATGCGCCAATCGACAGTCGAATGCCGATTTCCCGCTGACGCGCCACGCCGCGGGCGAGCAACAGGTTCGCGACGTTTGCGCAACCGATCAACAGGATCAATCCGAACGCGACGAACAGCGGCGCGAAGACCGCGATGCGCTTCGAGCGGCTGCGGCACGGTGCCGCGACGCGGCACGAGCTCGATGCTCATCGTCCGGTCGGTGGTCGCCGATTGGTTCGAGTCCCATGCCGCGAGCTGGGCGCGGGCGCTCTCCATCGACACGCCGGGTTTCAGGCGTCCGATGATCTCGATGCCGACCTTGTCTTCGCTGCCGCGGACGTCCGGCACGAAATCGCCGAGGCGGGCGAGCGGTGCCCAGAAGTCGGGCGCACTGACCTCGAGACCGCGGAATCCCTCCGGCATCACGCCGACGATCTCGTATGGCGCGCCGGTGACGAGCACCGTGCGTCCAATCACGTTGGGATCGCGGTTGAACTGGCGCTGCCATCCCTTGTCGCTCAGCACGAGGACGGGGTTGCCGCCCGCGCGATCATCGTCGGCAGCGCTGAGCGCGCGTCCCATGATCGGGTTCACGCGCACGACACGGAAGAAGCTCGCCGACACGAGATTGACCGCCATCATCCGCCCGTCGACCCGCAGATCGATGTCGTTCACCGCCGCGTAGGCCTCGGTGAAGACGTTCGTGTCCGATCGCAACGCTTCGAAACGCTGGCGAGTGAATTGCGACGAGTCGCCGTTCGCCTGCTGCGGGCGTTCGACGGCGTAGATCTCGGTGATGTCGGGCACGGAGTCGGTCCTGAACAGCAGCACGTTGAGGACCGTGAAGAGGACGGCCACCAGGCCGAGTCCGATCGCGACGGTGACGACGATGGTGAGCGTGGCGAGCGGCGCGCGCCTGAACGTGCGAAGGGCGTACTGAAGGTCGCCGATGGTGTTGTCGATGAACGCGGTGCCGCGCTCGTCGCGACATTCGTCGGCGGCAACGCGTCGTCGATCCGAAGCGCGCTCGCGCTCGCTCGCGCGCGTCCTCGGCGGCTCAGACCTTGATCGATCAGCTTTCTGCGTCTCGCGCTCGATGTGGAACGGCAGCTCGTCGTCGAGGTCGCGCTCGACGCGACTGGGCTGAGAGCAGCGCGCGAACGCGCAGTGTCAAGTCGCGGAGATTCATGCGGTTACGCCAGTCTCATCACGCGGCTGATCGCGTTCTGCATCCGGTCCCACTCGCGCGCTTCGATGGTGAGCTGCTTCCGTCCCGACGCCGTCAGCCGGTAGTACTTCGCCCGCCGCCCGAGCTCGGACACCTTCCACTCGGCTTCGATCCAGCCCTGATGCTCGAGGCGGTGCAGGGCCGGGTAGAGCGAACCCTGGTTGATCTGCAGCACGTCCTCGGAAATCTGTTGGATGCGCTCGGAGATCGCCCAACCATGGAGCGCGTCCTTCTGCAGCGTGCGAAGGATCAGCAGATCCAGCGTTCCGGGGAGCAGATCTGGGATGCCAGGGGCCATTGGTGTCGATGGACGACATCAAGGGCCAAAGGGTTCCGGATAGCTTACGGTGAGGTTGCCCCTCGACTCTACTCGCGCAAATTGCAGGATCCGTCGGAGGCGCGGGGATGAAAACGACAACTGGAGATAACTGGGATGGCCCACCTTCGCGGCTTCACCGCTCGGTGACAACCTCGCTGGGATCGGCGCGAGTTGGTGGACCAGAACCGCGCCAGTTGGAACCGCGTCGTGCTGTGGATGCGGAACTCGAGAGTCTGAGGCGAGCGTCATAAGCCCCACTTCCGCTCTCAAGGTCTCGCGGGTCAAGAGGTTGTATCGGAACCTCGAACGCCGCGCTTCGTCGATTTCGTGCCATGCTCTATTTTTGCTGGGACGCGCGCCTTCAGTTCCTCGAACCAGTTGAGGACCACCTCGATGCGCGCGGCGGCAGCGCGCCGGATGTCGTTTGCGGGGAATCGACAACCCCGATGACCGCGCCGTCAGGGGCAATGTCGAATCGCCTTGGTACGTGCAGCCCCGCCGAAAGCTGCAGCCTTCCGCTCGGCACCGCAACAGGGTTGCCGACTGTGAAGCTCGGATGTGTCGTGAGACTCATTGCGACGAGATTGTCCCGCAGGCGGCGCACTCCTAACGTAAAGGATCTCGCTTTCCATTCGGCGACCAGAGCGGGAATGGGCCGGGCCTTTGAGATTTGATACTTGGTCCCCGTGGCCGGGAAGGCTGCACATAAACGACTGCCGGTTCATCGGAACCGTAAGCGACCCATCGGCCGTCTGACGAAAACATGGCCTTGGTGAGACCTGGACTGGACTGCTGGATGCCACAAACGGCTCCGCCTTTCTCTCCTGAAGTGAAAACGTCAGAGAGAAACCCCGAAACTTTGACTCGCACTGAACAGGAATCGCTCGCCGTTAGGCTCCATGATTCCGGGAAATCGGAGGTTCCCTGCTCGGGCCTGGTCAGAGCGTTCGGCCGTGCCGGTGCCGTCGGCGCGCTGCCAGAAGATGCCGAGGTCGCCTTCGCGATCTGATTGGAACGCCACGTTTTCTCCGTCTGCGGACCAGATCGGAAAACGATTCTTTCCTCAAATGTAAGCCGGCGCATCGAGCTCGTGCCGGCCATGGTCGTAGATCCACACGATTCGCGTCTCTGCCGTCATCGGTCCCAAAAGCGAGGCGCTTGCCGTCGGCGCGACGCGAGGGGAACTCGTAGGGGCCAGGCGGAAGCTTCAGCGGCTCGATACTCCCTTTCCCATCGAGTCGTACGAGATCCAGCTGCATCTGCGGCGTTCGAAATAGGCCTGGGAACATAAATGAGCGATCCGGTGTCAGAAACGCTGAAATGTGCGACGCCGGTTTGGACATCGGGGTTGTTGCTCGTAAGACTCCTTCGACAATCGGCGTGGGTCCACTGGTCACCTCCAGCCGGCGCAGGTCGAACGGAACAGCCACCAACACTCCACCAACTGCATGAGACGATGTGGCCCGTGGGTAGGTAGCGCGCATCACTTCCGCCTTCAACGAGGATCTTCCTCTCGCTCGATCCGGCCGATTGCACGACAATCTTCGCCCTGTTCCACCGATCGGCACCTGTCGTGGTCGCCAGTGTGAACAACATCGTCCGGCCGTCAGGCAACATTTGTGGACCGTGCGCGACTTCGCCGTCACCGATCTTCAGCAGGAGCTCCGGTTTGGCCGCCGCTCGCCCGCACGCGCATGATGCCCGCCGGTCCCTGACCAAACAAGATCCCGCCCGTGTCCCAGCTCATTCCAAAAGGACGAGTCGCCGGACAAATCGTCACGGCGGTCCCACCGCTGATCGCAATTCTCTTGACCGTCCCATCGGCTACCGACCAGAACGCGATGGATTGACCGTCCGGCGAGAAGACAGGACTCAACACGCCTTTGCGGTCGTGCTCCCGCAATGGGCATCGTCTTGAGATCTGCCAGCGACCGCAGGTATAAGCCCCCGTCGGCCACGTAAACCATCTGCGTGCCATCTGGTGAAATCGCGATCACCGACCGACCGGTGTTCGTGAACCGCTGGCCCTCCGCAAGGATCACCGCGAATCGTGTGATGGTCGAGGGAGGCGAGGACGGTCTGAAGTTCCAGAGCGACACCGCCAACGAGGCGCACCCGCCAGGATTGCCGTCACGAGAAACGGAATCGCTCGCCTCCAGATGGGGATGCTTGGCAGCGTCACAGGCGCGAGAGCCGCACTGGCGACTGGCGCAACGATCGCCGGCTCATCGATCAAAAATCGCACGATGGAGATGTCGGCGATCCTCCTCTTGGCATCCTTCTCGAGGCATCGTTGGATGAGCGTGACGATCTCGGCCGGCACGTCGGCTGGGAGCGCCGACCAGTTCGTCGTCGTCTTCATGACCGCGGCGATCGTCTCGGTGGTGTCTTCGCCGTCGAACGCGCGCGCGCCGGTCAGCATCTCGTAGAGCACGGCGCCAAAGGCCCAGATGTCGGTGCGCTTGTCCACGGCTCGCCCGCGTGCCTGCTCCGGCGACATGTATGCGGCGGTGCCGAGAATCACGCCCATCCGGTCATCAGCGCGGGGCTTGTCAGGGTCGGGGATTGTGGAGATCATTCCGTCGCGCCCGGCCCGCCAGGTCCGCTCCGTCAGCCTTCGCCAGCCCGAAGTCCAGCACCTTCACCGTGCCGTCGGCGTCGCACCTTGATGTTCGCGGGCTTGAGATCGCGATGGATGATCCCTTGCTCGTGCGCGGCTTCGAGCGCCTCCGCGATCTGCCGCGCGATCGGCAGCGCCTCGTCGAGCGGGATCGGTCCACGCGCGATCCGCTGCGACAGATCGTCGCCGTCGACCAGTTCCATCACGAGCGCCTTGACGCCGTCGGCGTCCTCCAGCCCGTAGATGGCCGCGATGTGCGGATGATTCAGCGCCGCGAGGACTTCCGCTTCACGCTGGAAGCGCGCGCCAGCCGGTCGGGGTCAGCCGCCAGCGACGGCGGGAGGATCTTGACGGCGACCTGGCGCTTCAGCTTGCGTGTCCGTCGCACGATACACCTCCCCATGCCGCCCGCGCCGAGGGCGGACAGGATTTCGTAGGGGCCGAGCGCGGGCGCCGGCCGGACAGGGGCATGAACCGAGGAGATCTTAGTGGCCCCGCCCCTCGGGGCAAAGAAGGAAAGGCCGTGATGTTGCCGCGTCGTGGCGGCGAAGCGCTGCAACCGCGTTGGGATTTCCGTTCGACGTGGCTGCGCTTCCGCGCACCGGCCGCATGCGCACGGTCTGAGGCCATGTGATGGGCTGTCAGCTGGGGAACAGCTGATCGCGGTGGTGTTGCGACACGACTTGGCCTTTCATTTACCAAGTCACCAACTTACCAAGTCTCAGCGTGAGAGGAAGTGGACCAGACCGGGATCGAACCGGTGACCTCATGAATGCCATTCATGCGCGCTCCCCAACTGCGCTACTGGCCCACACTGGAGAGGTCGTTCCGCGGGAGTCGAATCCCTATGGTAGCGCCCGGCCCAAGGGCCGGTCAATATTCGAGAACATCCGCTGGACCTCGGTTCGGATCGTGCGTCCTGGTCAGGGCGAGCATCAGGAGGATCGCGCGCCTTCACCGGCGCCAGGTCTTCGCCGGCGATGCGCCTCATCCGTTCTTCGGCGGTCAGCGACGTCCCGGGCCGCTGCCGTTGCCGCCGCCCGGCGTGCGTCGGGCCCCCGTCTTGGCGGCGCGATGCGCCCGCTGCCGGCCCTGGTCGTCGTCACCACGAAGACGCCCTTCTTGAGCGCATAGGTGAGCGCCTCCTGCTGCGTGCCGCTCGTCGCCCCGCGCCCGCTCCCGCGATCACGATCCCCTGCGCGCCGCGCGTCGGCGGCCGCCTTGATCAGGTCGCCGTCCGCGCCCTGGTAGACGAGGATCACGTCGACGCGCGGCAGCGCGCGCGCAGCCGCGGTCACATCGAACTCGCTCTTCATCGTGTGACGCCTGAGCGATGCCTCGGTAGAACACGACGCGATCCGAGTCGACCACCCCGAGGATGCCGTAGCCGCGGGTTTGAAGGTGCTGAGGCGCAGGGCGTCGGTCTTGGTCACCTCGCGTGCCGCGTTGATCTCGTCGTTCGAGCACGACCAGCACGCCTTGCCGCGCGCTTCCGCGGACGCCGCCACGCGGAAGCCCTCGAGCAGGTTCGCCGCTCCTCGTAGCCGAGCGTGCTCGGGTTGCGCATCGATCCGACGACGACGACCGGCTTGTCGCTGAGCACGGTGAGGTTGAGGAAATAGGCGAGCTCTTCGAGCGTGTCGGTGCCGCTCGTCACGACCAGCCTGCCGATCTCCGGATCGGTCGCGAGCAGTTCGTTGAGACGACTGGCGATCGAGCCCACTGCTCGAGCGTCAGCTCGCCGCTCGCCAGGTTCGAGAACTGCTCGAACTCCGGGCGCGCGTAGCGCTCGACGCCCGGCATCGACCTGACCAGCTCTTCGGCGCTCAGCCGTCCGCCGACGCGGTTGGAAATCGTGCCGCCGGTCGCGACCAGCCGCACCCGCGGCAGCGGCGCCGACTGGGCCCGCGCCGCCATCGGGACGAGCCACGCGATCAGGAGAAATGTCAGGGTCGCAGCGCGCGAGGGCCGGGGATCGCATCCCCTCGATCCTACACGGGCTGCGGGACCGGCCGGCGCCGGGCGCGCGCATGAGGCGCGTGTCAGCCAGTCGCACAAGCAGACGCGCCGCCTCGACCGGCGTCGATGCCGTAGAACGGCATCAGCGCGCGTCGGCACGCCGGGAATCCGGACGATGTAGGCGCGCCAGCGATCCTCCGAAACGGCCGGCGACCTCGATCGAGATAGGGGCGTCCTGCGATGGATTCTTCGAAACGATGGACGGCAGCGGTCACGGTAGTCGGCAGCAGCAAGGTTCTGTGTTTGTTGGGAGCGCGACAGTTCTACGCCTCGGCGCACGGCGATCAAGCGAAGCGGATCGCGAAAGCGCGTGCGACAGGCGCGTCGCGCCGTGATTTCCGGAAGCATGCGAAAAAATTTGCGCTGTCCATCCGTCCACAGGAAATGCACCAACCATCCACAGCTTTTCCACAGCCTTGACCTCTATCGGCCCGCACACTACGCTTGAAACTTCATGTTCAGCCGAACGACTGGCGGCCGCGGATCGTCGCGGTCGCGCTCCTCATGCCGATCTGCGCAGCGGCAGCCCGCGCGGCCGACGATGCGACGCTGCTGCGCGTGTTCCTGACCGACGGCACGTCGCTCGTCAGCTACGGCGAGCCGGCGCGCGTCGACGATCGCGTCGTCTTCTCGATGCCGACCGAGATCGCGCCGAACCCGCCGCTGCATCTCGTCAACCTGCCCGCCGATCGCGTCGACTGGGATCGCACCAACCGCTACGCGGCCACGGCGCGCATGACGCGCTACGTCGAAGACGCAGGCGGAGGACGACTACGCGGCGCTCTCGAACCAGGTGGCGCCAGGCGCTGAACGACGTCGCCCGCACGACCGATCCGGCGCAGCGCCTCGCCATCGTCGAGCGGCACGCGCGGACGCTCGCGGACTGGCCGGACAGCCACTACAACTACCGGCCGGGCCGAAGTCCGGCAGATGCTGTCGATGCTCGACGAGGCGATTGCCGACCTGCGGGCGGCGCGCGGCAGCGGCCGCTTCGACCTGACGCTGTCCGCGCTTCGCCGATCCGCCCGCCGATCGTCGAGCCGCTGCTGCCGCCGCCGACGCCGCAGGAAGCGATCGAGCAGGTGCTCGCCGCCGCGCGCGCGGTGGACACTGCGCGCCGAACGCACGTCGCTCCTCGCCACGGCGCTCGCGACCATCGATCGCGACAAGTCCGCGCTGCCCGCCGAGTGGGCGGCGGCGACGCGCGCCGACGCGACCGACGCGATGCGCGTCGAGCTGAGCCTCGATCGTTCGTACCAGGCGCTCACCGCGCGCACGATGGCGGCCGCCGAGCTAGCGCGCCCGGACGGCGGACGTCACGCGGGCTCGAGCGGCTGCTGCACGCCGATCCAGCGGCGCGACGCGGCGCTCGGCGCGCAAGCGCCCGGACGCGGTCAACGCGCTCGTCGCCGCGGTCGAAGCGAAGCTCGACGCCGCGCGGCAGCTCCAGCTGGCGCGCGATCGCTGGGCGCTGCGCGCGCCCGACGCTGCGCGCGCTATCGCGTCGCGATCGGCGCGCCGATGGATCTGCTTCACGGAGCTGCAAGCCGCCGCTCGAAAACATCAAGGTCGCTGGCCGGATCGCCGCCGACCGCGCTGTCGCTCATCCAGCGCCGCGGTGGCGCGGATCCTGAACGCTGATCGTCGGCGATCGCGCCGCCCGAAGAGTGCGCCGCCGCGCACGCGCTGCTCGATCAGCGCGGTGCAGCTCGCGGGACATGCCGGCGCAGATCCGTCGCGAAGCGGTGCTCGCCGGCGACATGACCCGCGCCTGGGACGCGTCGTCGGCCGCCGCCGGCGCGCTGATGCTCGGCGCCAAGGCGCGCGACCGACATTCAGACGCTGCTGCGAGCTGCCGCAACTCAGGTGATCACGCCGCGCCGGACGCGGCTCGTCCGCGTTCCAGATCTCCACGCTTTCCGCGCACGTCGATCGCGCGGCTGCTGCCGTCCTGATCAGCGCTCCGGCGCGGTCCGTCGTCGTCGTCCCGACCCGCGGCGCCGCGCGGCAGCTGCAGCGGACGCTGGCGGCGGCGGCGCCGTGCCGCGATCGTCACGCGCGACGAGCTCTACGACCGCGCTGCACGCGCGGCTCGCGGATCCGCCGCGCCGGCTGACGCGCGCTCGAGCGCGACGTCATCGCGCAGGCGCGCCGCGCGCGCGGCGGCCGCGGCGGCGGCGAGCTGTCGTTTCAGCTCCGGCCCGGCCTCGTCGCCGAGATGCTGCGCTTCTACGATCAGCTGCGCCGCCAGTCGCAGCAGGTCAACCGGTTCGAGGAGCTGATCGACGAGGCGCTCGGCTCGCGACGAGCGTCGACCGCGGCGACCGCGCGGATGCGGACGCAGACGCGGTTTCTGGCCGAGGCGTTTCGCGAGTACGAGCGCCGCGTGCGCGAGTCCGGCGGCTGCGACGAGCACACGCTGCGCGAGCGGCTGATCGCCGAAGCCGCCGCCGATCCGGTCCGCCACGTCATCGTCACCGTTCCCGACTGGATCGCCGATGCCGACGGCCTGTATTCCGCCGACTTCGATCTGCTGACGCGGATTCCCGGGCCTCGAGACGCTCGACATCGTGGCGACCGAGCGCGTGCTCGCGTCCGGGCTTCCACGAGCGGCTGCACGACTGGTGGCCGGGGCTCGAAGAGCGACGCCGCGGCGACGCCGCGCGCCGAACGGCGGCCGGCCGCGACGCTGCATCACGCCGCCCGGCGCGCCGCCCGACGAGCCGTGGTGGACGCTGCGCGATCGCGAAGAAGAGCTCGTCATGCTCGCGCGGCGGCTGAAAGCCGACCGCCGCAGCGGCGACGCGGTTCCGCTCGATCGCGACGGCGATCGTGTTCAAGCATCCGCTGCCGTATCTCTACCTGGCGCGCGGAAGTGTTCGGCGCCGCCGGCATCCCGTATCAGACGTCCGACGCGCTGCCGCTGGCCGCCGAGCCGACCGCCGCCGCGCTCGATCTCGTGCTCGACGCGGTGGCGTCCAGCTTCACGCGCGGCACGCTCGTCGCGCTGCTGCGGTCGCCGCACTTCGCGTTCGTCCACGACGAGGCCGAGGTCACGCGCGAAGCGGTCAGCGCGCTCGACCGCGCGCTGAGCGAGCGCGCGGTATCTCGGCGACGTCGAGCGGCTCGAAGACGCTGGCCGGCGTCGATCGGCGGCGATCGCGGCGCGCCCGGCGCTGCCGCGCGGCGCTCGCCGCCGCGCGCGAGCTGGCGCCGCTGGCCGGCGCCGCGCCCGGCGTCGCAGCAGATCGCCGCCTGCTGGCGTTCTGGTCGGCGCACGCTGCGGCCGATCGGCGACGACGATCCGCTTCGCGCTCGCGCGAGCGCCGCGCGCGCGCGGCCGATCGTCGAGCATGCTGACGGCGCTCGGCGCGGTGCACGCGGCGCACGACGATCCCGCGTGGACGATCGACGAGCTCGCGCATCGCCGTGCGGCGATGGATCGAGGAGCAGACCTTCGAGCCGACGACCCGCCGGCGCAGCGGCGTGCATCTGCTCGACGATCAGGCGGTCCGCTACGGCGACTTCGACGACGTCGCCATCGTCGGCGTCGTCGAGCACGACTGGCCCGAGCGGCCGCGCCGCAACATCTTCTATCCGCCGGCGCTGCTCAAGTCGCTCGGCTGGCCGTCGGAAAGGATCGGCGCGCCGCGGCGGACGCGCGGTTTCTCGATCTGCTGACGTCGGCGTCGCGCCGCGACGCGGTCTCGACCTTCACGCTCGACGACGACGCGCTCGTCATCGCGGTCGATGCAGCTCGACGAGATCCCGCGCGCGCGGCTGTCGACGCGTCGGCGCGGCGCGCCGATCGACGACGCGCGCGTGTTCGTCGACGAAGCGCTGTCGCTCGAGCCGCTCGCGCTCGAGTCCGCTCGACGGCGAGGCCCGCGCGTGGGCGGAGCTGCGCGTCGAGCCGATCGCCGGCCGACGGCGCCGGAGTTTCCACGGCACCGGTGCGCGACGCGCCGGCTCGCGCGCCTGGTCGGTCAGCGCGCTCGAGACCTATCTCGACTGCCCGTTCAAGTTCTTCGCGCAGCACGTGCTGCAGCTCGAAGAGGAGCCCGACGACGAAGAGGTGATGGATCCGCGGCGCCAGGGCGCAGTTCGTGCACGACGTGTTCGAGCGGTTCTTCAGCGCGTGGCAGGACGCGGGCCATCGCGCGATCACGCCGGCGAATCTCGACGACGCGCGCGAGATGTTCACCGGCGTCGTCGACCGCGCGCTCGAGCGCCTGCCGGCAGCCGAGGCCGGCGCTCGAGCGCACGCGGCTGCTCGGATCGCCGGCCGCGGCCGGGCTGGGCGAGGCGGTGTTGCGCATGGAAGCCGAGCGGCCGGTCGCCGGTCGTCGAGCGGCTGCTCGAGCACCGGCTGGACGGCGAGTTCACGATCGCCACCGCCGACGGGCCGCGCACGATCGCGCTGCGCGGCAAGGCCGATCGCCTCGATCTGCTCGCGGACGGCACGTTCCGGCTGATCGACTACAAGCTCGGCTGGCCGCCGGATCGCGCGCGCGCGCTGCAGCTGCCGATCTACAGCCTCTGCGCGGAGCAGCAGCTCGCCGGGCATCGCGGCCGCAGCTGGACGCTCGGCGAGGCCGTCTACCTCGCGTTCAAGGGACCGCGGCGCGTCGTGCCGCTGTTCTCGTCGCCGGCGGATCGCGACGAAGGTGCTCGCCGAGGCGCAGCAGCGGCTCGCCGACACGCGTCGACGCGATCGACGCGCGGCGAATTTCCGCCGACGCCGGACGACGTCTATCGCTGCGAGACGTGCAGCTTCGCCGTCGGTGTGCCGGAAGGACTACGTCGGCGACGTCTGAGCCGCGTGCTGCCGTTCGACGCGACGAAGTCGACCGGCTGGCGAGCCGGCCTCGTCACGACGCGATCCGGACGTCGGCCGCGCCAGCCGCGACCTTCCGACGCGGCGGCTCGTCGCGACGCCGTCGATCCGTCGCGAAACATCGTCCTCGAGGCGTCGGCCGGCACCGGCAAGACGCGCGTGCTCGTCGAGCGCTACGTCAACCTGCTGCGCGCCGGCGTCGAGCCCGATCACATCCTCGCGATCACGTTCACGCGCAAGGCCGCGGCCGAGATGCGGCAGCGCATCATCGAGCGGCTGCAAGGAGGCGAGCCGGCTGTCGCGAGTTCGACGCCGGCGCGCTGGCGCGACCTGAAGGAGCGCCTCGGCGACATCGCGATCTCGACGATCGACGCCTTCTGCCTGTCGCTGCTGCGCGAGTTTCCGCTCGAAGCCGACGTCGATCCGGGCTTCGACCTGGCGGACGACACCGAGGTGCCGCGCCTGATCGGCGAGTCGCTCGATCAGGCGCTGCGCATCTGCCGCGGCGTCGCGCGCGACGACGACGATGTGGCGCTGGTGTTCGCGCAGCTGGGCGAGCGGCGGCTGCGCGCCGGGCATCGCGGCGCTGCTGGATCGGCGGCTCGTGGCGCCGCACGCGCTGCGGCGCTTTCTGCAGAGCGGTCCGCGCGATCTGACCGCCGCCGACGGCGTGCGAGCGCGCGGCCGCACGGCTGCGCGACATCTTCGACGGCGTCCGCGACGGCCTCGACGCGTTCCTGAACGACGGCCCGCTGCCATCATCCGCAGTTCGCGATGCTGGCGGACGACATTCGGCAGTCTGGCGCGGCGATCCGTGCGAGCCCGCGTCCGCAGGCTGTGCAGCTCGAGCCGCGTCCGCGAGGCCGCAGGCCGCGCTTCCGCGCGCTGATCGATCGGCTGCGCGCCTACTTCCTCACGCAGGAGGGCAAGCCGCGCGGCGAGCAGCTTCGCCGGCACCGGCTTCAACGCCGCCGACTGCGACACCGACGACGCGTGGCGGCGGCATCGCGCGGCGGCGGCGCACGATCGCGCCGGCTCGTCGCCGACGCGATCCGCGGCTTCCGGCGCGACCTGAACGCCGTGATGTCGCGCGGCGTCTGGCGGATCTTCGCGCGTGGCGCTGCAGTCAGTATCAGCGCACGCTCGAAGCGCACGCGCTGCTCGATTTCTCCGGCGTCCTCGAGCGCGCGGTCAAGCTGCTGAAGGACATGGACGAGTTCGCGCGAGAGCCGCTTGCGTCTCGAAGCGCGCTACCGCCACGTGCTCGTCGACGAGTTTCAGGACACCAGCCGCGCGCAGTGGGAGCTCGTCGCGCAGCTCGTGCAAGAGCTGGGGCGAGGGCTTCGGCGCGGCCGACGACGCGCTGCCGCCGTCCATCTTCATCGTCGGCGACCGCAAGCAGTCGATCTACGGCTTTCGCGACGCCGACGTCGCGATGCGTGGACGAAGCCGCCGCGTTCATCGAGGCGCTGCGGCCGGACGGCGGCCGCGGCAGGCGATCACGGTCAGCTTCCGGTCGGCGCCGGAGATCCTGGCGTTCGTCAACGACGTGTTCGCGGCGATCGTCGACGGCGAGGCCGCCGCGACGCGGCGAGACGCGTTCCGGTATGGCGACGACGATCGGTTTCCGATCGATGACAGTCCGCCGGATCGCGAGACGCCGCCGAACCGCCGCGACGGCCGGCTGATCGCCGCCGACGGCGCACGACCACCGCCGGTCTCGTCGCCGGCGAGACCGTGCGGCCGCCGGCCGAGACGCGTCGCCGACGAGATCGTGCGGCTGCTGCCGGCGACGACCGTGCGCGACCGGACGACCGGCGTGCGCCGCGAGGCGCGCGCCGGCCGACATCGCCATCCTGTTCCGGTCGCGCGACAGCCATCGCGAGTTCGAGGCGGCGCTCGAGCGGCGCGGCGTGCTCGACCTACGTCTACAAGGGCCTCGGCTTCTTCGACGCCGACGAGATCAGGACGCGGTGGCGCTGCTGCGCTATCTCGCCGACCCGCTGTCGGATCTGCGCGCCGCGGCGCTGCTGCGATCGCGGATCGTCCGCCTGTCGGACGCGCGCGTCGCGCGGCTCGCGCCGGACGCTCGCCGACGCGATCCTCAGCGCCGATCCGCCGGCTGCTCGCGTCGCTCGGCCGACGAAGATCGGCGCGTCCTCGAGCGCCTGCGCGCGCGCCGTGCCGCGCTGGCTGTCGTGGGTCGATCGGCTGACGCCGTCGGAGCTGCTCGACGCGGTGCTCGCGCGAAACCGCGTACGCGTACGAGCTGCGCGGGCCGCGCCGCCGCCAGGCGCGCGAGAACCTGAAGAAGCTGCGCGGCATGATCCGCCGCGCGCAGAACCGCGGCTACGCGACGCTCGCCCGCATCGCCGACCATCTCGAGCGGCTCGCGGTCGGCGACGAATCGAACGCCGCGATCGACGCGCATCGACGCCGTCAGCCTGATGACGGTGCACGCCGCCAAAGGGCCTCGAGTTCCCGATCGTGTTCGTCGTCAACATGGGCCGCGGCACCGGCGGACGCGCGCGCGCCGATTCGCGTCGGCGACGATGCGGCCGGCGAGGCGTCGGTGGCGATTGCCGACTACCAGTCGGAGGCCGACGAAGACGCGCAGGCGCGCGAGCGCGAGGAGACCAAGCGGCTGCTGTATGTCGCGCTGACGCGGGCGCGCGATCGGCTCTATCTGTCGGCGACGGTGCAAGGACGGCGCCTGCCGGATGGGGCGGGGCAGCCTCGGCGAGGTGCTGCCGGCCTCGGTCAAGGCGATGTTCGTCGCCGCCGCGGCGACCGCGTCGATCGTCCGCGCCGGACTCGCGCGGACGCCGTCGTGGCGCGAGCCGCGTCGACGACTTCGAGCCGGTCTTGATCGGGCAAACGGCGCTGACGAATCTGGCACGTGTGCAACTCGAGGCGATCGATCCAGGTCTAGCAGTGAGGCCTGCTCGGCCCACCGCTGCGCGTTGCCTCGGCCTTCTCGCGATTTTCGGCGACCAGAACGACCGACCGGTCCGGCTTGCCGCTGCCGTCGCGGCTCACCCAGGCGATCCAGTGGGGACCGCGCGCTTCGCTGTGGATTTGGTACGATCCTGAGGGCGCGGCATCTGGGCGCGAAATCTAGCAGATTTGGCCGATTTTGCGAGATCAGCGGTTTTCGGGCCGATTTACATTGCGTCGGCCCCGACCATTACATAGAATCGAAAGTGCCAAGGAGTCATAAGTGACGTTGACCTGTCCGAATTGCGGCAACGACCGGAACTTTCTGGTCAAAACGCTGCAGATGCACGTTGTGAATGTCGAAGGCGGCCGCGTGGAAGTGTCTGAAGAGAGCCGTCCGGCGGTGCTCGAAGTGCTGTGCGACGAGTGCGAGTCCGCGCTCAACTTCGAAGAGTTCGAGGATACGCTCCGCAAAGAAGTCCTGCTGACGATCGGCGCGCGTTGACACGCGGGCGCCGGTTTTCACCTGGCTTTCCTCTTCGGCTTCTTCAAAGTAGTCGCAGTCAGGGCAAACCCATTCGCGCGTGTTGCGCGTGGTGGCACTCGGATTGCCCGGAACGCGTCACGACGCTTTGTCGCTCGCGGAGCTGCATCGTGCCGCCGCAGAGCGGACATTCTCTGCTCGCAGGCATGATTCTTGTTCTCGTGTCAGACGTGAGACACTAGCACCGGTGGTGTGCCTTGACAAGCCGTGGATCGACTCCTATCGTTGAGCGGAACTTTGATGTCGCACGAGTGTTTTGCGGACGAGATCGCCATCGACTTCCCGTCGGTGGGGCGCGTCGTCGAACGGATGCGCGACGCCTTCCTGCGGCGAGCACGTGGACGGCGGACGTCCTGCGCGCCGACGTCTCGCTGTCGCAGCGCGAAGCGTTGCGACGGCCTCGTCGTCTCGGTCGAAGTGCCGGTGCGCGTCACCTGCCCGCACTGCGGCGGCCGCGGCGAAACGTGGACCGAGCCGTGCCGCCTCTGCCGCGGCACGGGCGAGTCGCTGCTTCTATCACGCCGTGCGCGTCCCGGTGCCGCCGCGCGTCGCCGACGGCGCGCGCTTCCGCTTCCGCCTCACGTCGCCCGGACGCCGCGTCGATGCGCGTCGAAGTCCGCGTCGCGATCCGTTCGTCGCGCAGCCTGACCGTCTGATCCCTAATCCCTAGCTCCTAAGTCCCTAATCCGATCGTGCAGTCGCACGTCGACTTCGCTGGGCGTGCTCTTCATCGTCTGGGGTCTGCTGACGACGCTCGTCGGCGTGTCGACGCTGGCGCTCGGCGTCGGCGCCGTCGCGCTTGATCACCTCGGCGAGCCGCAGCGGCGGCGGTCAGTTCGCCGCCGGCGTCACGGCCGCGGTGTTCACCACGCTCGCGATCATCGCGATCGTCTGGGGCGCGGCGCACGTCGTCGTCGGCGTGCCGCTGCGGCGCCAGCGCCCGTGGTCGCGGCTCATGGCGCTGATGCTCGGCTCGGTGGATCTGCTGCTGCTGCCGTGCGGCACCGCGCTCGGGCTGTACGCGCTGTGGGTGTTGCTGAACGAAGAAGGGAAGAAGCTCGTCTTCATCGAGCTGATGGCTGAATGGCTGATGGCTGAGATCGTGATCGCGACGGAGCGTCACGGTTCAGTCGCGAGTTCCCATGACGGTCGTCCACGGGTCCGCAGCGTCGCGATCCGCTTCGAGCGTGCGCTTCCACGCCGCCGCGCGACGACGCCGTCGCGCGCGATCACGGTCTTCCGCGTAGCGGCTGCAGCGTCGGCGTGAAGCGGCAGCGCATGCCCGATCCGCGCCGCGGCGGTCGGCGCCAGCGCGCGCTGGTAGACGTGGATCGATCCGACGGCCAGCGACTCGGCTGCGCCCTGCACACCAGGCACGCACACGGCGAGCAGCGCCAGCGCTCTAGAGGCGGTTCGCGTAGTCGCTGAGTCCCGGAATGATCAGGCGCCCGCCGTTGACGCCCTTCAGGATGGCGACCACGTGCAGCGCGAGAATACCGACCCATCGCGAACACGAGGAAGAGGCTGAGCACGCAGCCGAGGCCGAGCGTCGCCAGGCTGACGATGCTGGTCACGACGATGTAGCCGAACGAGCAGCAGCAGCTCGGCGATCATCAGCACGAGGCCGTGCTTCGCGTGCCATTGCACCTCGGGATCCTGCTTCTCGACGAGCAGCGGCACCAGCGCGAGCAGCCAGAGGTAGGCGAGCACGATCATCACGCCGCGATTCGGGAGAGGCTCGACGTCCGACATGTGCGGGCGAGTGTACGATATTCTTGAGGATATGCAAGTTGAGCAGGCGCGCGTTCTCGACGCGTTGAAGGTCGTCCGCGATCCGGATCTCCACCGCGACATCGTCAGCCTCGGGTTCATCAAGGATCTGCAAGATCGACGGCGGCCGCGTCGCGTTCACGATCGAGCTGACGACGCCGGCGTGTCCGGTGAAGGATCAGATGCGCGATCAGGCGCGCGCCGCGGTGATGCAGGTGCCGGGCGTCGACGCGGTCGACGTGCAGATGAGCGCGCGCGTGCGCGAGGCGGTCGGCTCCGACGGCACGCGGCAGTCGGTGCCCGGCGTCAAGAACGTCATCGCCGTCGGCGCCGGCAAGGGCGGCGTCGGCAAGACGACCGTCGCCGTCAACCTGGCGATCGCGCTCGCGAAGTGCGGCAGCAAGGTCGGCATCATCGACGCCGACATCTACGGCCCGAACGTGCCGATCATGCTCGGCATGAAGACGCAGCTCACCACCGACGGCCAGAAGATCGTGCCGGCCGAGAAGTACGGCCTGCAGGTCATCTCGATGGGCTTCCTCACCGGCGACGACGCGCCGATCATCTGGCGCGGCCCGATGCTGCACGGCGCGCTGCAGCAGTTCTTCCGCGAAGTGCGCGTGGGTCGAATCTCGACTACCTGGTCGATCGACCTGCCGCCCGGCACCGGCGACGTGGCGCTGAGCCTCAGCCAGACGCGTGCCGGTCGCCGGCGCGATCGTCGTCACGACGCCGCAGCAGGTGTCGCTGGCCGACACGCCGGCGCGCGGTCGCGATGTACAAGAAGCTCAACATCCCGACGCTCGGCGTCATCGAGAACATGAGCTACTTCGTCTGCGCGAACTGCCGCCACGAGGCCGACATCTTCGGCCACGGCGGCGGCGAGCAGATGGCGACCGAGCTCGGCGATCCCGTTCCTCGGACGGATTCCGATCTATCAGCCGATTCGCGAAGGCAGCGACACCGGCGTGCCGCTGCTGATCAGCGAGCCCGACTCGCCGGCCGGCGCGCGCGTTCATGGCGGCGGCGGAGCGGACCGCGGCGCAGGTGTCGATCGCCAGCTACAACCGGCCGACGATTCAGTTGACGGTGGTGAAATGACAGAGAACGCTGCGGCTGGGACTGGCGACTGGTGGCTGTGCTGCTGGCGTTCGGCGATGCGCCTGCGCGCCGGCGCCGCAGACCTCGAACACGCCGGCAGCCGGCAGCGCGATGACGCCGGCGATCATCGATCCGTATCTGAAGATCCAGGCGGCGCTCGCGCGACGACAGCATCGACGGCGTGCACGGCCAACGCCGGCGAGCATCGCGACCGCGGCGACCGCGCTCGGCGCGCCGGCGATGAAGATCGACACCGCCGCCGCTGCAGCTCGCCGTCGGCGGCCGAGCATCGACGGACGCGCGCGACAAGTTCGGCGCGCTGAGCGAGGCGCATCGATCGCCTACATCGACCGGCCTGCAGCTGACGCCGCCCGAGGGCGTCAAGGTCGCGTTCTGCCCGATGGTGCAGCAAGCCGTGGCTGCAGGAGGGCGACACGCATCGCCAACCCGTACTACGGCAACGACGATGCCGACCTGCGGCAGCTTCCGGTGAACATCTCCTTCACGCAAGCACACGCTCGGCCAACGGACTGGATGTCCTGCTCCACGAAGACCACGCGTGTCCGATCGTCGCGGTCAACCTCTGGTATCACGTCGGCTCGAAGAACGAGCGGCCGGGCCACACCGGCTTCGCGCACCTGTTCGAGCACCTGATGTTCGAAGGATCGCAGCACCACGACCGCGGCTTCTTCCAGCCGCTGCAGGGCGCGGGCGCCACGCTCAACGGATCGACCAACGCCGATCGCACCAACTACTGGGAAGTCGTGCCGACCGGCGCGCTCGAGCTCGCGCTGTGGATGGAATCCGATCGGATGGGCTATCTGCTGCCGGCGCTGACCGAGGCGAAGTTCTCGAACCAGCGCGACGTCGTGCTGAACGAGCGGCGGCAGAACTACGAGAACCGGCCGTACGGGCTCGCGCCGATGGCGCTGCTGGCGGCGCTGTTCCCGCCCGATCATCCCTATCACTGGACGACGATCGGCGAGATCGCCGATCTGCAGGCGGTGCAGCTCGACGAGGTGCACGCGTTCTTCCGCCGCTACTATCACCCGGCGAACGCGTCGCTCGCGCTGGCCGGCGACATCGATCCGGACGAGGCGCTCGCGCTGGTCGACGCGCTACTTCGGCGAGATCGCCGCCGGGCGAGCGCGTCGAGCCGGTGCGCGCCGACGCGCGTCGCTGCCGCGCGACGTCGCGGATCCATGTTCGAGGATCGCGTCGAGCTGCCGCGGCTCTACCTGGCGTGGCTGACGCCGGCGATGTTCGCCGAGGGCGACGCCGAGCTCGATCTGGCGACCGACCTGCTCGCCAACGGCAAGACGTCGCGCCTCTACCGCCGGCTCGTGTTCGACGAGCGCATGGCCACCGACGTCTCGGCGTCGCAGAACTCGCGCGAGATGGCCGGCTACGCGCAGATCACGGCGACCGCGGCGCCCGGCCACACGCTCGGCCGAGCTCGAGCGCGTCGATCCTCGAGGAGATCGCGCGGCTCGCGCGCCGAGCGGCCCGACCGACGACGAGATCGAGCGCGGCCGCGTCCAGGCCGAAGCGCAGTTCGTGTTCCGGCTGCAGACGGTCGGCGGCTTCGGCGGCAAGTCCGATCAGCTGAACGCCTACAACGTCTTCCTGCGGCGATCCCGGCGTACTTCGACCGCGATCTCGCGCGCTACCAGGTCGTCACGCAAGCAGTCGCTGCAGGCAGGCGCGTCGCGCGCTATCTCGATCCCGGCGCACCGCGTCACGCTCAGCATCGTGCCGCGCGGCCGCGCTGGCACTGGCGGCGCCCGACTCGGCGCCGGCGGTCGTGTCGTGACGCGTCGACCGGCTCGGCGCGTCGATCGCTCGCGGCTGCCCGAGCCGGTCCGACGCGCCCGTTCCCGTTTCCGGCCATCGAGAAGTCGACGCTGCCCAACGGCCTGCGCGTGTGGACCGTGCGCCACACGCAGGTGCCGCTCGTCGCGTTCACGCTGCTGATCCGCCGCGGCGCCGCCGTCCGATCCGCCGGGCAAGGACGGGCTCGCCGCGCGTCACCGCCGACATGCTCGACGAGGGCAGCGGCGACCGATCGGCGATCGAGATGCACGAGGCGCTGGCGCGGCTCGGCGCGCAGTTCGACACCGACATCGGCTCCGACGCGACGCGTGGCCAGCGTCACCGTCCTCAGCCGCTTCGCCGAGCGCGGCCCTCGACGCTGCTCTCGGACATCGTCGTGCGCCCGGCGCTCGCGGGAGCACGACTTCACGCGCGTGCGCCAGCTGCGGCTGCACCGGCTGACGCAGCTGCGCGACATGCCGGGCGCGGTCGCCGATCGCGCGTTCCTCAGGCTGCTCTACGGCGCGCATCCGTACGGCCACTCGCCGATCGGCAACGAGGCGTCGCTCGCCGCGATGACGCGTCGACGATGTGCGCGCGTTTCACGCGCGGGCGATCCGGCCGTCGGTGGCGACGCTGATCGCGGTCGGCGACTGCGATCACGACGGCGATCGTGCGGCTGGCGCGCGACGCGTTCGGCGACTGGACGCGGCGCCGGCGACGGCGACGTCGGCCGCCGGCGACGCGCTGCCGCAGTCGGCGCGCGCTGAACGTCGTGCCGCGGCCGCGGGCGCCGCAGTCGGAGCTGCGCATCGGCCAGGTGGCCGTGGCGCGCGACACGCCCGACTACCACGCGCTGCGTCGTCGGCGAACACGATCCTCGGCGGCCAGTTCGTCAGCCGCATCAACCTGAACCTGCGCGAGGACAAGGGCTGCACCTACGGCGCGCGCACCGCGTTCGAGTTCCGGCGGCTGCCCGGGCCGTTCGTGCTGCAGGTCAGCGTCCAGACGAGCGGCGACGGCGCAGCGCGATCGAGGAGTCGATCGGCGAGATCGCCGGCATCCGCGGCCCGCGTCCGGTCACCGCCGACGAGCTCGCGCTCGGCATCGCGGCGCTCACGCGCGGCTACGCGCGCAGCTTCGAGACCGCCGAGCAGATCGCGCGCGCGGCGATGCAGCTCGCGCTCTACGATCTGCCCGACGACTACTTCGCGCAGTTCGTGCCGCGGATCGAGCGCGTCACGAGCGACGACGTCGTCGCGCGTGATGGCGCGCCATCTCGATCCGGCGCGCCTCACCACGCTGGTCGTCGGCGACCTCGACGTCGATCGGCGCGGATCTGGCCGGCCTCGGCCTCGGCGAACCGGTGGTCCTGTCCGCAGAAGCCTTCTGATAGCACTTTGGACTGAATTGGTGAGTTGGTAACTTGGTGAGTTCGAATTCACCAATTTACCAATTCACCAACTCGCCAATTCCGATGTGGTCCGTCCGCTTCCATCGAGCATGGCGGCGCCCGACGTCCTCCGCTACGAGGAGGCGCCGGATCCGGTCCTGACGCCCGGCGAGGTGCTGGTGCGCGTGCGCGCCTGCGCGCTCAATCACCTCGATCTCTGGGCGCGGCACGGGCTGCCGCGCGTGCGCATTCGCGATGCCGCACATCTCCGGCAGCGACGTCGCCGGCGAGGTGATCGCGTCGGCGGCCACCGGCGTCGCGCTCGGGCCGTCGCGTCATGCTGCAGCCCGGGCCTGAGCTGCGGCCGCTGCGAGGCGTGCCTGTCGGGACGCGACAACGAGTGCCCGGCATACGAGGTGCTCGGCTACCGCAGCCACGACGGCGGCTACGCGCGAGCTCGTCAAGGTGCCGGTGCAGAACCTGATCGCGATTCCCGACGCAGATCGACTTCGTGCACGCGGCGGCGTTTCCGCTGACGTTCCTCACCGCGTGGCACATGCTGATGACGCGCGCGAGGCTGCAGCGCGGCGAGGACGTGCTGGTGCTCGCGCGCGGGCAGCGGCGTCGGCCAGGCGGCGATCCAGATTGCCGTGCTGCATGGCGCCCGGGTGTTCGCCACCGCCGGGTCGGACGAGAAAGCTCGAGCGCGGCGCGGGCGCTCGGCGCCGACGAGGTCATCCATCACTACAAACAGGACATTGCCGAGGAAATCAAGCGGCTGACGAACCGCCGTGGCGTGGACGTCGTCATAGAGCATGTCGGCGAAGCGACGTGGCCGCAGAGCGTGCGCTCGCTGGCCCGCGGCGGGCGCCTCGTCACCTGCGGCGCCACGACCGGCCGCCGTGGCGCATTCGACCTGGCGGCGCTGTTCGCGAAGCAGCTGTCGATTCACGGCTCCTACATGGGCACGAAGGGCGAGCTGCTGCGCGTGGCGCGGCACTTCTTCGCCGGCGAGGCTGAAGCCCGGTGATCGATCGGCACGTTCCCGCTGGCCGACGGCGGCTGCGGCGCAGCGGCGGCTGGAAGACTCGGGACAGTTCGGGAAAATCGTGCTCGACGTGCCATGGACAGCCTTCAACGCATCGGCGTCAGCCTGTTCGCCGCTGATCGCGGTCGTCAGCATCCTGCTGGCGGCGGCGACCATCTGGCTGTTCCTCACCAACCCGGTCACCGTCGCCACCGCCGTCAACGAGGGCGAGATCTCGCCGCTCGTCCGCAACCTCGCGCAGGTGATCTACGCGGCGCTCAGCGGGATCCTGAAATATCTGTAAGTTCAGTGCTCGAGCTTACGAGTTCTGACACGAAGCCCGGAATGGGTGAGCCGACTTTCGCATTTCAGACTTTACTTCAGACTTGGAGCGCTTTCTTTAGAAACGCGCAAGAATCCATCCATCGACGAACTTGAACGGCGCTTTGCCGGTGCTGTAGTGGCCGCAGCGCAGCACCGCGACCTCGTGCGGGATGCCGAGCTCGCGGAACGCGCGCACCAGATCCTCCGACAGATCGACCGGAAACGTCAGGTCGTAGCGCGCGTAGACGAGCAGCGTCTGCGCGGTCGCGCAGCGCGCTCGAGATACCAGCGCGGGCTGATCGGCGTCCACAGCGCGCGCAGCAGATCGAGCTCGATGTGGCCGTCGAGCCCTCGCGCACGTGCGCGCGTCGAGAGGCCGCGCCACACGACGTCGGCGAAGTGCGGCGAGATGTGGTTGAGCGCTTCGCGCCTGATCAGCGGCTCGTGCGCCGTCGTCAGCAGCGCGAGGCACGATCCGAGGCTGGTGCCGAGGATGCCGATGCGCTCGTAGCCCTGCGTCGCCAGCCACGCGATCGCGCGCCGCGCGTCGAGCACCGCCTGGCGGCAGACCTGCACCGTCCGCGCGACGTTCGCGCTGACGATGTAGTCGGCGCGCGTGGAGCTCGGGCGGCATGCGCTGATCGTGATACGGCAGGCTGAGGCGCAGCGCGCTCATGCCGTTCCACGCCAGCAGCCGGCACAGCCCGACGTGGCCGTCCGGCGTCCGAGTTCCACTGCGGCAGCACGAGCACGGCGGCGCCGTCGCGCTGCCGGTCGCGCGCATCCGCGGCGCCGGCGAAAGTAGCGGCAGCGCACCGTGTTGTTCGTCGCGATGCGGCGTGACGAGCGCGCTCGGGAAACGTCAGCAGCCGTCGCCGTCGGCGCGCGGCTGCAGCGTGTAGTCGGTCGTCGGCGGCGGCGTGAAGAACGCGTCGGTGTCGGCCATCACGTGCGACGACCCAGTCGCCGATCAGCGTCTCGGCGGGCGCGTCGCGTCGCCGGCGCGCTGGCCGTTCTCGGGAATCCAGTCGAGGCCCCACTCGAACGGCCGGACGACGCGATCCTTGGTGACCGACGGCGAGCCGGCGCTCCCACGCGTGGAAGAAGGCTTGAAGCATTCGCCCTCCATGCTATACTGCCTGCCTCATGCGGTTCACGCTCCGACACGCGAAAGCGCAGCCGGCCGAAAGCGGGCCGGCCGTGTCGGAGCGTGTGTGCTCGAACGCTGATACGCAGTCACAATCGAGCGATCACGCTGCCGACACGGTCTAACACCGCGTCGGCTTTTTTGATCGACCGGCCAGAGCGAAGCACCGAGGACTACGAAGGCTACGGAGGACACGAAAGCATGGCGATCGAAGTCGGGATTCTCGGCGCGACCGGCATGGTCGGCCAGCAGTTCATCGCGCTGCTCGCGAACCATCCGTGGTTCAAGGTCGACGTGGCTCGGCGCCAGCCAGCGATCCGCAGGCAAGGCGTATCGCGACGCCGCCGCGTGGCGGCTGCCGACGCCGCTGCCGGACGACGTCGCGCGGCTGACGGTCGACAGCCGCCGACGCCCGGCCGCGCGCCGAAGCTGGTGTTCTCCGGCCTCGATTCGTCGGTCGCCGGCGAGATCGAAGGCGCCTTCGCGCAGGCCGGCCACGTCATCGTCAGCAACTCGCGCAACTACCGGATGGAAGCCGACGTGCCGCTGCTGATTCCCGAGGTCAACGCCGACCACCTGGCGCTGCTCGACGACGCAGGCGCCGCGCGCGGCTGGAAGGGCCGCATCGTCACCAACCCGAACTGCGTCGTCGTCGTGCTACGCGATGGCGCTCGCGCCGCTGCGGCAGTTCGGTCTGAAGACGTCGATGATCACGACGCTGCAGGCGATCTCCGGCGCCGGCTATCCCGGCGTGCGCGTCGTGGGACATCCTCGGCAACGTCATCCCGTTCATCGGCGGCGGCGAGGAAGAGAAGATCGAGACCGAGACGAACAAGATCCTCGGCGCGCTGAACGGCGGCGCGCGTCGAGCATCATCCGGTGACGATCAGCGCGCCGACGACGCGCGTGCCGGTGCAGAACGGCCACACCGGATCGATCTCGGTCGGCGCTCGAGCAGCGGCCGGACGCCGAGGCGATCATCGACGCGTGGAACGCGTTCCGGGGCAAGCCGCAGGAGCTCGAGCTGCCGTCGGCGCCGCCGCAGCCGATCGTCTATCTCACGGAGCCGAACCGTCCGCAGCCGGCGCTCGACGCCAATCGCGACGGCGGCATGACGGTCACCGTCGGCCGGCTGCGGCCGCTGCCCGGTGCTCGACTACAAGTTCGTCGCGCTCGGCCACAACACGATCCGCGGCGCCGCCGGCGCGGCGATCCTCAACGCCGAGCTGATGCACCGGCGAGGGACTGCTATGACGCCGAGCGTCCGCTCAGCGCCGGCAACCTGCCCTACCTGCCTGACCCGCCCTACCGGCCAGAGGGTGCGCGTGAGCGTCGTGATGAAATTCGGCGGCACGTCGGTCGCCGATCCCGACGCGATCAACCGCCTGATCGGCATCGTCCGCAGCCAGCAGGCGAAGACGACCGCGAGCGCCGCGCCGGTCGTCGTCGTGTCGGCGCTGTCGAGCGTGACCGATGCGCTGGTCGCGGTCGCGCAGCTGGCCGAAGACGGCGACGCGGATCGGCGCGGCGGCCGCGCTGCAGGCGCTGCTCGAGCGGCACGTCGCGCGTCGCCGCGGCCGTCGACGAGCGACGAGCCGCGCGACGCGCTGCTCGCCGACGTGCGGACGCGAGTTCGACGAGCTGAGCGGCCTCGTGCACGCGCTGCGCCGTGCTGCGCGAAGTGTCGCCGCGATCGCGCGACGCGGTGCATCGCGGTCGGCGAGCTCGTGAGCAGCCGGATCGTCGCGGCCGCGTTCGCCGACGACGGCATCCCGAGCGCGTGGGTCGACGCGCGCACGCGTGCTGGTCACCGACGCCGAGCACACGGCCGCGGCGCCCGACATGATCGAGACCTGCGAGCGCGCGCGCGCACGCGTCGCGCCGCTGATCGCCGCGCGGCAAGGTGGCCGTGCTCGGCGGCTTCATCGGCGCGACCGCCGACGGCGTCACGACGACGCTCGGCCGCGGCGGGTCGGACTACTCGGCGGCGATCTTCGGCGCCTGCCTCGGCGTCGACGAGATCCAGATCTGGACCGACGTGGACGGCATGCTGACCGCCGATCCGCGCATCGTGCCGCAGCCGCGCGTCGTGCCGCAGCTGTCGTTCGCCGGAAGCGTCGGAGCTGGCCTACTTCGGCGCCAAGGTGCTGCACCCGAGCACGATCCTGCCGGCGGTCGCGCAAGAACATCCCGGTGCGGATCCTCAACTCGCGGCGGCCGGAGAACGCCGGCACGCTGCATCACCGCCGACGGCCGCCGGCGACGGCCGGCTGACCGCGCTCGCCTGCAAGCGCGACGTGACCGTCATCGACATCACGTCGACGCGCATGCTGATGGCGCACGGCTTCCTGCGGCGGCTGTTCGAGGTGTTCGAGCGGTTCAAGACGCGCGGTCGACGTGGTGACCACCTCGGAGGTCAGCGTCTCGGTGACCGTCGACGACACCCGCCGGCTGGACGGCGATCCTCGACAACCTGCACAATTTCGCCGAGGCGAGCTGCGAGCCGGAGATGGCGATCATCTGCGCGGTCGGCGAGAATCTGCGGGCGGACCCGACGCTCTTCGGGCGGGCGGTGACGTCGCTCGACCGGCATCCCGCTGCGGCTCGTGTCGCAGGCCGGCGTCGCGGCGCAACATCACGTTCGTGCTGCGCGACGCCGACGTGCCGCATGCGATGATGCGGCTGCACGAGACGTTCTTCTGAGAGCGGCCATGCGAATCCTCCTGGTCGGGCACGGCAAGATGGGCCAGCTCGTCGGCGAGCTGGCGCCGGCAGTACGACTGCGAGGTCGCCGGGCGTCATCGATCCGGCGTCGCCGCTGCACGGCGGCGGGCCTGACGCCGACCGCTGGGCCGGCGTCGACGTCGCGATCGATTTCTCGACGCCCGACGTCGGTCGATCGCGAACGCGCCGGTGCTCGCGCGCCGCGGGATCAGCCTGGTCGTCGGCACGACCGGCTGGGCGCCGCACGAGGCGGCGCTGCGCGCAGGTCGTCGCCGAGGCCGGCGTCGGCATCGTCGTCGCGCCGAATTTTTCGACCGGCGTCGTGCTGTTCGAGGCGATCGTCGCGCACGCGCGGCGAAGCTGCTTCGCGCCGCAGCCGGATTTCGGCGCCTTTCTGCACGAGGCGCATCACGCGGCGAAGAAGGACGCGCCGTCGGGCACGGCGCTGCTGCTCAAGCGCGCGATGGAGCAGGCGGGTTTCCGCGGCCGATCGACGTCTCGTCGACGCGCGCCGGCTTCATTCCCGGCACGCATCACGGTCGGTTTCGACGGCCCGGCGGAAACGATTACGCTGACGCACGCCGCGCGCGATCGCACGCGCGTTCGCCCGCGGCGCCGCTCGCGGCGGCGCAGTGGGTGCACGGCAAGCGCGGCTGGTTCACGATGCACGACGTGCTCGGGGTTGGGTAGGGCAGGTAGGTCCGAGTGCGGCATGTCAGGTCGGGTAGGGCAGTCGGGTAGGTCGGGTGGTGGCGTTGTAGGGCGGATGTTTCAGACCGTCGAGAAGGAGATCATGAGAACACCATTTACCGGAGTCGGCACCGCGCTCGTCACGCCGTTCACGAAGAGCGGCGACCTCGACGAAGCGGCGCGTGCGGCGGCTCGGCGCGCCGCCAGATCGACGCCGGCATTCACTTCCTCGTGCCGTGCGGCACGACCGGCGAGAACCCGACGCTGACCGCCGCCGAGCGGCTGCGCATCGTCGAGATCGTCGTCGACGAAGCGAACGGCCAGGTGCCGGTGCTGGCCGGCGCCGGCGGCTACGACACGAAGGAGGTCATCCACCTCGCCGGCGAGATGCGAAGGCGCGGCGCGTCCGGGCTGCTGTCGGTGACGCCGTACTACAACAAGCCGACGCAGGAAGGGCTGTATCAGCACTACCGCGCGATCGCCGAGAGCACGCCGCTGCCGATCATCGTCTACAACGTGCCGGGCCGCACCGGCGTGCAACGTCGAGGTCGCCGACGCTCGCGCGGCTGGCGCAGATTCCGAACATCGTCGGCGTCAAGGAAGCGTCCGGGCAACATGCACGCAGATGTGCGAGATCTGCCGCGCGGTGCCGCCCGACTTCCTCGTGCTGTCGGGAGACGATGCGCTGACGCTGCCGCTGATGGCGGTCGGCGGACGCGGCATCATCTCGGTGGCGTCGAACGAGATTCCGGCGGAGATGGTCGCAGATGGTCGAGGCGGCCGAGCGCGACGACTTCGCCGCCGCGCGCGCGATTCACGCGCGCATCCTGCCGCTGATGCAGATCAACTTCGTCGAAGTCGAACCCGATCCCGGTGAAGGCCGCGATGGCGGCGATGGGGCTGCTCGAAGAGAGTCTACCGCCTGCCGATGGTGTCGCCGCAGGCCGGCGTCGAAGAGAGAAGATTCTGCAAGGTCGCTCGAAGGAGCTCGGACCTGCTCGAAGCGGCGCCGTGCGTGCATGAGCGCTCGCAACAGCGAGATCGCAGCAACTCGGTCGCCGCCGGCGCCGTCGGCCGATCGCGACGCCGCGCGCGCGGCGTTCGCGCGGCTGCGCGAGGCGCTGTCCGCCGGTCAGGTCGCGCGCCGCCGAGCCCGATGCCGTCGAGCCCCGTCGGCTGGCGCGTCAACACGCTGGGTCGAAGCAGGGCATTCTGCTCGGCTTCAGGTTCGGCGACATGGTCGACGTGTCGATGGACCACGGCACGCTGCCGTTCTACGACAAGGACACGCTGCCGCTGAAGAAGCCCGGCCTCGCCGCCGGCGTCCGCATCGTGCCCGGCGGATCGGCGATTCGCGACGGCGCGTACCTCGCGCCGGGCGTCATCTGCATGCCGCCGATGTACGTGAACATCGGCGCCTACGTCGGCGAGGGCTCGATGATCGACTCGCACGCGCTGGTCGGCTCGTGCGCGCAGGTCGGCGCGCGCGTGCACGTCAGCGCCGGCGGCGCAGATCGGCGGCGTCATCGAGCCGGTCGGCGCGCTGCCGGTGATCATCGAAGACGACGTGCTGGTCGGCGGCAACACCGGGATCTACGAAGGCGCGATCATCAAGGCGCGCGCGGTCATCGCGCGCCGGCACGGTGCTGACCGGATCGACGCCGGTCTACGATCTCGTCGAGCGGCGAGATCATCAAGCCGACCGCCGATCGCCCGCTCGTCGTGCCCGAAGGCGCCGTCGTCGTGCCCGGCGCGCGCGCGGTCACGGCCGGCAAGGGCGCCGAGTGGGGCCTGTCGCTCGCGACGCCGGTGATCGTCGAAATACCGCGACTCGCGCACCGACACGCGCACGGAGCTCGAAGCGTGGATCCGGTAGACATCGTCGCGCTCTCGACGCCGCGCGCTCGTCGACATCGATTCGACGACCGGCCGCGAAGGCGAGTGCGGCCGCTGGCTGGCGCGACTACCTGCGCGGCCGCGGCTTCGTCGGTCACCGAGCAGCCGGTCGACGACGACGCGCTTCAACGTCATCGCGACGGCCGGTCGACGCGCCGTCGCCGTCGGTCGTGTTCTCCACGCACTTCGACTGCGTGCCGCCGTTCTTTCCCGAGCCGCGTCGAAGGCGATCGCCTGTACGGCCGCGGCGTCGTGCGACGCGAAGGGCATTCTCGCCGCGCAGGTCGCGGCGGCCGATCGGCTGCGCGCGACGGCGAATCGCGCGTCGGCCTGGTGTTCGTCGTCGGCGAGGAGCGCGGCAGCGACGGCGCGCGAGCGGCGAACGAGGCGGCGCGCCGGCATGCGCGGTTTCTGATCAACGGCGAGCCGACCGACAACCGCCTCGGCCTGGCGACGCGCGGCATCCTGCGCGTGCAGGCTGCGCGCCAGCGGCCGCGCCGCGCACTCGTCGTTTCCCGAGCTCGGCGAGTCGGCGATCGACAAGCTGATCGACGCGCTCGATCGACGCTGCGATCGATCGCGCTGCCGGCCGATCCGGTGCTCGGCACGAACGCACTACACGGTCGGCCTGATCAGCGGCGGCGTCGCGCCCAACGTCGTGCTCGCCGTCGGCGGAAGCCGAGGTCATGTTCCGCACGGTGAGCGACGCCGCCGGAGGTGCGGCAGGCGGTCGGCGCCGCTCGAGCGGCGCGTCGCGATCGAGCACGTGCTCGAAGTGCCGCCGGTCAGGCTGACGACGGTGCCCGGCTTCGACGCGGCGGTGTTTCCCTACACGACCGACATCCCGTTCCTGCAGCGCCTGGGGCGAGCCGCTGTTGTTCGGTCCCGGATCCGATCCACCTCGCGCACACCGCCGACGAGTGGCGTGTCGATCGCCGAAGCTGAACGCCGCCGCCGGCCACTACGTCACGCTCGCGAAAGCGCTTCTCGGGGAGCACACTGCAAAAAGATCTGCTGCTTGACCACGAAGACGCGAAGAACACGAAGACGCACGAAGAAGACATGGGGACGACGTCCCGCTCGCCAAGCGCTTCGACAGGCCTGCTCCCAGGAGCGAACTGCCAAAAGATCTGCCCTGACCACGAAGACACGAAGGCACGAAGACGCACGAAGAAGACATCTCTTGGGACTACGTCCCGCTCGCGAAAAAGCGCTGTCGGATGGGCCTCGCTCCTGGAGCAAACTGTCAAACGATCTGCCCTGACCGAAAACACGAAGACACAAGACGCACGAAGAAAACACTTTGCGGTGGTGACCTTCGGGCGCTTCGTGTCTTCGTGGCTAAGGAACGGTTTCAGTTTGCAGCACCCCCTTGGTTGGAACCGGAATCTCTAGCCCTTCGTCCGTTATCTTGAGTCCCAGCCAATGTCTGCACCTCCGACAACTATTGAGCAGATCAGGGAGAAATTAAAGCGGGCCAAAGAGCACGTCGATCGACTCGAAATCGAAATTGAAGCCTTTCTCAATAAAGCACCGCACAGAACCATCGTCGATTACGACGCGCAAATGTCTCAGGCGTTCCATCGCTTCTCTCAGGACAATCCGATACCGCTTCGTATCAGCGTTATTACCGGCGAAGCGCTCCATCAACTCCGTACTCGCTTGATCATTTGTGGTGCGCCCTTATCCTCCGCGATGGTGGAGTCCCCAGCACGTCCTCGCAGTTTCCCGTCTTCCTCTATCGCCCGAAGTTGCCTGACAAAAATGCAGTCAAACGATGGAACGACCAAGTAAAGGGAGTCAAACGTGTCCGCGTTATAGCACTCGCTAAGCGTTCTCAACCCTACAGACGCGGGAAGCGCCGATTCAACCACTGGCTTGCGATCCTGAAGGATTTGAACAACAGGGACAAACATCATTCTCTGGTTCTCCACGCCCTGACGCCTGACCAGAGACTGGCCGTCCACACTACGAGCGGAGACCTCGCTGCCATGTCGTGGGGCCTGATGACGGCACAGAGCCGACCACCGACTATTTCTTCCTACCGGCGAACTTGTCCGCGTAGTGAAGGTGGAACGATACCCGTCGTGAGAATAACGCTCGACCAATGGGGCCAATCCGGGCAAATAGTCGACGTCGTCAGCGCCTTCAGGGAGGGGCTTCCTGCCCGGTGTCACAGCCATTGTGGGATAGCTTGAACCCCTCCTTGTACGGAGACGGTGAAGGCTGTCCGTGCAGGGGCGCGGCTATCTTTATTCATTGAAGGCATATTTACCATTTCGATCTTTCTTCGTGTGACCTTCGTGCCTTCGCGTCTTCGTGGTTAGGCACGCGCTGCAGTTTGCAGCGACGGGGGCGCGCGGAAGGCCTGCGCTACACTCGCAGCGTGGCTCCAAACCCCCAGTCCCCAGTCCCTAGCCCCCAGCTGCTAGCTCCCAGCACCCAGCACCGTGACTGATCCCCGCGCGGAATACGAATCGCCGCCTCGCCGATGCCGTCGTGAGCGGATCGCCGGCGCTCGATCGCGTCAACTTCATCATCTCCAACGCCCGTCTGGTGATCGCGCGTGGCTGGCGCCGTCCTGCTGTGGATGGCGCTGGTGCGCGCGATCGATCTCGCCCGCGTGGCCGCTCGGCGTGTGGCTGGCGTTCGGCGCGCTGGCCGTGGTCTCACGCCAAGCGGCTCGCAGCGCTTCGAGCGCGCGCAGGCCGCCGAGCGGCGTCTACTGCGCGGGTCTCGATCGGCTCAACGGACGATGGGCCTCGACGGGGCTGGGCAGGCGCGGCCGCGACGGCGCGTCGTTTCTCGAAGGCCATGCTCTACGCGCGCGATCTCGATCTCTTCGGCCCGGCGTCGCTCGTTCGAGCTGCTGAACACGACGCGCACCGAGATCGGCGAGGTGACGCTCGCCGACTGGCTCCGCGCAGCCGGCGCCGCTGCGCCGAGGTGCGCGCGCGCCAGGCGCGCGATCGACGAGCTGCGCCCGATGCTCGACTTCACGCGAGGACGTCGCCGGTCCTCGCGTCGGAGTCGCCGGTCGGCCGCACCGGGCTGCTCGCCGCGTGGGCCGCGATCGGCGCCGGTGCGCTTTCGCGCCGGCGCTGCGCCTCGCGCTGGCCGCGTGCGCGCTGGTCACCGATCGGTGCTGGCCGTCGCCGTCTATCGCGATCGTGCCGCTCCGGAGTGGCTCTTCATCTGGCTGTTCGTCGAAACCGGGTTCGCCGCGATCTGGCGGCGCGCCGTTCCATCAGGTGCTGCACGCGCATCGACACGCCCGAGCGCGATCTGGGGCTGCTGGCCGGCCTGCTCGCGCGCATCGAGTCCGAGCCGCTTCGCGTCGCCGCGACTCGACCGCGCTGCAGCAGCGCGCTGCTGACCGACGGCGTGCCGCCGTCGACGCGGATCGCGCAGCTCCGGCGGCTGGTGTCGTGGCTCGACTCGACGCACAACCTGATGTTCGCGCCGATCGCGTTCATCCTGCTGCTGCGCCCGCAGCTGGCGATCGCCATCGATCGCTGGCAGCGCGGCGCACGGCCGCGCGGTCGCCGACTGGCTGCGGGCGGTCGGCGAGTTCGAGGCGCTGCGCGGCGCTCGCGACCTACGCCTACGAGCGGCCGGCCGATCCGTTTCCCGAGCTCGCTCGACGGAGGCCCGATCTTCGAAGCCGAGGCGCTCGGCCATCCGCTGATCGCGGCGGCGTCGCGGTGCGGAACGACGTGCGGCTCGGCGGCGCCGGGCCGCGCGTGATCATCGTCAGCGGCTCGAACATGTCGGGCAAGAGCACGCTGCTGCGGACGGTCGGCGTCAACGTCGTGCTCGCGCTGGCCGGCGCGCCGGTGCGGCGCGGCGCGCTGCGCGTCTCGCCGCTCGTCGCTCGGCGCCACGCTGCGCGTCGAGGACTCGCTGCAGGCGGGCCACTCGCGCTTCTACGCCGAGATCCTCCGCATCCGCACCATCGTCGACGCGGCGCGCGGCCCGGCGCCGCTGCTGTTCCTGCTCGACGAGATCCTGCACGGCACCAACTCGCACGACCGCCGGATCGGCGCCGAGGCGATCGTGCGGGCGCTGCGTCGACGCTCGGCGCGATCGGCCTGGTCACCACGCACGACCTCGCGCTGACCGAGCTGGCCGACGACGCTCGACGCGGCCGCCGTCAACATGCACTTCGAGGATCGGCTGGAGGACGGCAAGATGATCTTCGACTACCGGATGCGTCCGGGCGTCGTCGGAGCACAGCAACGCGCTCGCGCTCATGCGGGCGATCGGCCTGGACGTGTAGAGGCGGCGTTCGTGAGCGGCGACGAAAAGGCCATCTAAGGTTCTCAAGTTCTCGGTTCAAGGCTCCCACGGAACGGCTACCTCTTCGTCGCACTCCCCCGCTTCCTCGAACCTGTTCGCCCGCCGCATCCGGCCGTTACAGTGACTCATCCTAATCGGAACGCGCTTCCCTTCGGCAGAGCGACTTGCAAGTCACAGGCATCATGCGAACAGCCGCCGACACCAGCCCGACTTTCCGCGGCCGCATCGACCCCATCGACAAGCCCGCCGCCGGACATCAAGCCGGTGCCGCCGCCGGACATTCCGGTGCCGCCTGACGTTCAGCCGCCGATGCTCCCGAACGCGGCAGACGGGCCGCCTGGCAGCGACAGAGTGCCAGCGTCTGAATCGGGACGCGTGGCGGATGAGGTTCTCGCAGGCCAGGGCGACGCGGAGCAAGGCGTCCGTTTGCATCCGCTGACCCGACCAGCTGAACCGCGCACGGCAGGCCGCTCGGCCGTCGTGCCCGCACGGCAGCGAGATCGCCGGGTGGCCGGTGACGTTGAACGAGCTGCGTCAGCCGCAGCATCAGGTTGCGCACCGGCTCGTCGCGACGCCGCCGATCTGCGACCGATGCTCGCGCCGATCGGCGGCGCGGGAATCGGCAGCGTCGGCAGCACCAGCGCGTCGTGCTGCGCCGAGCGCGGCGTCCACCTCGCGCCGCAGCGACCTCGCGGCCGGCCAGCGCGCGCACGTAGTCCTCGGCGAGCACGTATCGGCCCATCTCCGAGCCGCAGTCGCACTGGCGGCGTGTAACGCTCCGGCATCGTCTCGAGCGTCGGCGCGTGATACGCGGCGGCGTCGGCCGAGCACGATGTGCAGGTAGACCGGCGCGATGTCCGCCGCGTGGCTGGATCTCGACGTCGTCGATCCGCGCGCCGGCCGCGCGCAGGCGCTCGAGCGCCTCCTCGAACCGCGCACGCACCTCGTCGTCCAGCAGATCGCAGAAATACGTGCGCGGCACGCGCGAGCCGCAGGCCGTGCGATCGGCATCGGCGCCGGGCGGTCGCGCGCTGGCGTCGCCGAGCAGCGCGTGATAGACGAGGCACGCGTCGGCGACGCGTCTGCGCCAGCGGGCCCACGTGATCCAGCGTCTGCGACAGCGGCACGACGCCGTCGGTCGACACCTCGCCGAGCGTCGGCTTGAGGCCGACGATGCCGCAGGCCGCGGCGGGAATGCGGATCGAGCCGCCGGTGTCGGTGCCGATGGTGGCGAGCGCCATGCCGGCGGCGACGCTGGCGGCCGACCCGCCGCTCGATCCGCCGGGCGACCGCGTCGGGTCGTGCGGGTTGCGCGCCGGCCCGAACGCCGAATCCTCGTTCGTCGTGCCGAACGCGAACTCGTGCAGGTTGGTCTTGCCGACGAACACCGCGCCGGCCTGCGCGGAGATGCGCGATCGCCGGCGCGTCGCGATCGGCGACGTGCCCGTCGCGCACGCGCGACGCCGCCGTCGTCGGCACGCCGCGGATGTCGAGCAGATCCTTGATCGAGATCGGCACGCCGTGCAGCGGTCCGCGGTCGCGTGCCGGCGGCCAGCTCCTGGTCGGCCTCGCCGCGCCTGCCGCAGCGCCTCGTCGGCCATCACCGTGATGAACGCGTTCAGCCGCGGGTTGTCGGCCTCGATCCGCCGCAGGCACTCTTCGGTGACGCTGCTCGGACGGCGATCTCCCGCGCGCGCAGCCGGCGGCCGAACTGCTTCGATGGTCATCATGTGTCGCGAGCCGGCCTGCCGAAGCTGCTGGCCGGTGTCCGCCGCAGCGTCGTCGTTGAAGTCGGCGCGCGCGCAGCGCGCGCGTGGCGCGCGCCAGCGCTTCGAGAAGCGGTTTGAGCTCGGGCAGCCCGCGGCGTTCCGGCGTCGGCGATGGCCGCTTGCAGCCACGCTTCGATGGTCATGGCGTTCCTCTTCACCGACTGAGATCGACACGCCGTCGCGCAGCGGACGGTCGCCGGTCATCAGCTGCGGATGCGCGGCGAGCCGCTCGTTGTATTCGGCGATCGCGCGCGTGTCGTCGGCATCGCGCTCGCGGCTTCGGCTTGAAGCCGGGCACGACCTCGCCGTCCCACAGCACGTTGTCGGTGACGAGCAGCCCGCCCGGCCGCAGCAGCGCCGACCAGGCGATCGAGCAGCGGCGCGTAGAGCTGCTTGTCGCCGTCCTGAAAGATCAGATCGAACGGGCCGGCCACCTTCGCGAGCATCCAGCTGCGCGTCGCCGACGATGACGCTGACGCGGTCGGCGAGGCCGGCGCGCGCGAAGTTCTCGCGCGCCTCGCTGCGCGCGCTCCGCGTCGATCTCCATCGTCAGCAGCATGCCGCCGGGCGGCAGCGCGCCGGCGAGCCAGATGCCCGAGTAGCCGATCGCGGTGCCGATCTCGAGGATGCGCGTCGCGCCGATCGCCGTCGCCAGCACGCGCAGCAGCGCGCCGACCTCGGCGTCCACGAGCGGCAGGCCGCGCGTCGCGTTGCCGCGCGCGATCTCGTCGAGCACCGCGTCGCCGGCGCGGTTGAGACCGGCGAGGTACTGCTCGACGGCGTCCGGCACGATCTGTCCCATCACGCTATTCTAGGACGGCTACATGCGTCACACGAAGATCATCGCGACCGTCGGCCCGGCCAGCGACTCCGACGCGATGCTCGACGCGCTCGATCGCGGCCGGCACCGACATCTTCCGGCTGAACTTCTCGCACGGCACGCACGAGTCGCAGGCGGCGACGTTCGCGCGCATGCGCGCGCGGCGTCCGGCGCGCCGGCTGCGAGGTCGCGATCCTCCAGGATCTCGGCGGCCCGAAGATCCGCACCGGCGCGCTCGACGGCGGCACGGCCGCTGCACGCTCGAAGCCGGCGACACGTCTGCGCATCGCCACCGGCGACTTCGTCGGCGGACCCGGGCCGCGTGTCGACGACCGTTCGACGGGCCTGGCGCAGCGGCGTGCGGCCCGGCGACCGGCTGCTGCTCGCCGACGGCCTGCGTCGAGCTGCGCGTCGACGCGACCGACGGCGACGAGATCGAGACGACCGTCGTCGAAGGCGGCGAGATCGGCGAGCACAAGGGCATCAACGCGCCGGGCGTGCCGCTGCCGGCGTCGGCGATCACGCCGAAGGACGTCGACGATCTGAAGTTCGGCCTGTCGCTCGGCGTCGACATGGTCGCGCTCAGCTTCGTGCAGACCGCCGACCGACCTGCAGCAGGCGCGCGCAGCTGATGGCCGACGCCGACGCCGGCGACGTGCCGCTGATCGCGAAGCTCGAGCGGCCGCAGGCGCTCGAGCACCTCGACGAGATTCTCGCGGCGTGCGACGCGCGTGATGGTGGCGCGCGGCGATCTCGGCCTCGAGATGCCGCTCGAGCGGGTGCCGCGGGCGCAGAAGGACATCACGCGCGGCGCGCGCCGGCGCGGCGATCCCGGTCATCGTCGCGACGCAGGTGCTCGAGTCGATGACGACCGAGGCGCGGCCGACGCGCGCCGAGGTCAACGACGCCGCCAACGCCGTCGACGACGGCGTCGACGCGATCATGCTGGCCGGCGAGACGGCGGCCGGCGCGTATCCCGCGCGCGCCGTGCAGACGCTCGACGCGATCATCCGCGACGCCGAGGCGAGCCCGCCGCTCGACGGCGCGCCGTGCGCCGACGCGCGATCGCGCACGACGATCACGCGCAGGCGCTGTGCGAGGCGGCGGTGACGCTCGCCGACCGCGGCGACGCGCAGGCGATCGTCGCGGTCACGCGCGGCGGCACGCACGGCGCGGCGGCTGTCGGCGCTGCGCGCCGCGCGCGCCGATCATCGCGACGACCGAGCGCGACGACACGGCGCGGCGGCTCAGCGCTCTACTGGGGCGTCGTGCCGCTCTGCATCGACATCGGCGACGAACCTCGATGCGGCCGGCGCGCTGATCGGCGCGCAGCTCGGTCGAGCGCGGCCTCGGTGCCGCCGGCGCCGCCGTCGTGCTCGTCAGCATCAGCGCCGACCTGACGCGCAGCGACGCGAACTACCTGAAGATCCAGCGGCTCTGATGCCGCCGATCCGCTACGCCACCGTCGGCGCCGTCGTGCTCGCCGTTCGTCGCTCGCGGCCGTCGTCGTCCGCGTCGCGCACGCCGTCATCCACCGCGCTGCTCGGCGCGCTCGACATCGTCGGCGCCGAGAACCGCGCGGCCGTTCACGCGCGCGCGCGGCAGCTGATGCGCGCGCTGACGCTGCTCGCCTACGGCGTCGCCGCGCTCGCCAGCGTCTCGCTCGCGCTCGACGCGGTTCGGCGTCAACGAGCCGCGGTGGGATCCGCGGCTGCTCGGCGCACTGGCTGCTCGACGCACGGCGTCAACCTCGTCATCATCCTCGTCGGCGCGTTCATCGTCGTCCGCGCCGCCAACCTGGCGATCGAGCACCTGCAGTTCAAGCTGTGCGCGGCGCCACGCGACGACCGATCTCGAGTGGCAGCGGCGCGCGGCGACGCTCGGCGGCATCCTGACGAGCCTGGTCACCGTCGTCGGTCGGCTTCGTCGCGATCCTGATGCTGCTGCGCGAGCTGTCGATCGACGTCGTGCCGATCCTGACCGGCGCCGGCATCGCGGGCCTGGCGATCGGCTTCGGCGCGCAGAACCTCGTGCGCGACGTCATCTCGGGCTTCTTCCTGATCCTCGAAGATCAGGTGCGGATCGGCGATCTGGCGCGCATCAACGGCGTCGCCGGCATCGTCGAGCAGATCAACCTGCGGACGATCGTGCTGCGCGACGGCGAAGGCGCGGTGCAGGTGTTTCCGAACGGCACGATCACCGCGCTCGCGAACCTCAGCAAGCAGTTCGCCTACGCCGTCGTCGACGTGCGGGTCGCCTACGGCGAGAACATCGATCGCGTGATCGGGCACGATGCGCGAGGTCGGCGCCGTCGATGGAGCACGACGCGGTCTGGGGCGCCGCTGCTCCTCGCGCCGCTCGAGATCCTCGGCGTCGAGTCGCTGGCCGACGGCGCCGCGACCGTCCGCGTCGAAGTTCAAGACGCTGCCGCTCAACCAGGGCAAGGTCGCCAACGAGTCTGCGCCGCCGGCTGATGGGCGCGTTCGTCGGCCGCGGCATCAAAGCCTTCAGGGTCCGCGGATTTCGCGGATTATCGGATTCAACGAGCAACCGACGCTCCGACCAGCGGATCTGCGCATCCAACGTCCGGCGGCGCGGCGGAGCCGCGCGGGTTGATCGTCGAACGACGCGGATCGCAAGCCACCCGAACAACGGGCTTGCGATTCCGCGCCGTTCGTCGCTCACCTAACCGGCCGCTTCGCGGCCGGCGCCGGACACGCGCGAAATTCTCGTCTAAAACGCTTATGGTAAAGTCACGAGTCATGCGCACGCTCGCCTTCGCGTTGTCGTCTCGCCGTCGCTGGCGACGACCGCACCGTCGGTGTCCGGACAGGGTTTCTCCGTTCCGGTCGTCTACAAGAAGCTGCCGAACGGCCTGCGCGTCGTCATCAGCGAGAACCACGCGGCGCCGGTCGTCGTGGTCGAAGCTGATGTACCGCATCGGCTTCCGCATCGAGCCGCGAGACCGCACCGGCTTCGCGCACCTGTTCGAGCACCTGATGTTTCAGGGGCTCGGAGCACGTCGGCAAGTTCGAGCACGTCCGCATCGTCAACGAGAACGGCGGCACGCTGAACGGATCGACGCGGTTCGATCACACCGAACTACTTCGAGGTGATGCCGTCCAACGCGCTCGAGCTGCGCGATGTGGCTCGAGGCCGACCGGCATGCGGTCGCTGAAGATCACGCCCGAGACGCTGAAGAACCAGCAGGACGTCGTCAGCGAAGAGGTCCGCGTCAACGTGCTCAACCAGCCGTACGGCGCGTTCGAGTGGCTCGGCCTGCCGCAGAAGGCGAACACGAACTGGCACAACGCGCACAACTTCTACGGCGACCTCGCGCGAGCTCGAGGCGGCGACGCTCGACGACGTGAAGAAGTTCTTCGACACCTACTACGCGCCGAACAACGCGGTGCTGGTCGTGTCCGGCGACACCACGGCCGGACGAAGTGATGAAGCTGGCCGAGAAGCACTTCGGCGCGCATCCCGTCGCGCACGCTGCCGCCGCGGCCCGACATCAGCGAGCCGCCGCAGACCGCGGAGAAGATCGTTCACCGAGAGCGACAAGCTCGCGCGCACGCCGGCGGTCGCCTTCGGCTATCACCTGCCGGATCGCATGACGAAGGACTTCTTCGCGCTTGTCG